>Ga0080013_1000151_pt1 | contig 96864 bp, 168 predicted proteins | sample ETNvirenome_6_85_FD_69236 | JGI IMG/M metagenome (GOLD analysis project Ga0080013, IMG submission 69236) | Marine viral communities from the Pacific Ocean - ETNP_6_85 (SPADES assembly) (version 2) | ecosystem: Environmental > Aquatic > Marine > Oceanic | place: Pacific Ocean | collected 2013-06-19
CCGCACCCGAGATACCTGGAAGACTTACGCCGACAGCATGCTCAGGGACGAAAACAATGAGGTCATCCGTGATGCGGAGGGCTACTTCTGCAAGGAAGGTGACCGAGGTCCTCAACCCCTATATCACTGGGAGCGAGGTGACGACGGTCCTTGGAATGCTACCGGTAGTGACTACGGCGATCCGCCAATCACTAAGGCAACGCTCAAGTCAGCCAAGAAGTACTGGCTTAATAGCTCCTGTGAATACATGTATGTCTTCATTCCTGACCTTGGCTGGAATCACCACCCGCTATGACCATCACCCCTGACGGCACCTGCTTTCAGGGGTATTCTTTTTTGCTACCTATCCCCACATGTGAACTCAACACGGAGCCCTTAAGGGGTTCCCTGCTGAGCTCATCCTCAGCACTCAATCACATCAACATCAACATCAACATCATGACTCATGCCCAAGCAGCGCTTGAGACTCTCTTATGGTCTAACTATTTAGACGGAGAGTACGAACCTGACCCTGACCTAGTTAATAGGGTTGATCGGGATTGGAAAGAATTCCGATTTAAAGCGGAAACGATTGGGTTTAACCCAGACAACGCTCTCGCCGTAATGCTTCATCCAGATAATGAGGGGGACATATGGAACCAAGTCCAGCATGACTTCATGCTTACTCGTGATTACCACGGGGCAGGCTTCTGGTCAGGGAACTGGACCGAGCCATGGGGGAGATTACTCACCCAGCTTGCTCACACTTTTCCTCCTCTCCACTTATCCCTCACTCTCGATAACACCCTTATTGCTGAGTAAACTTATCTAACGGGAGACTACCCCTATGACCCATGACACCCCCATAATCGAGAACAACACATCTGACTCGCCTATGGCCTGGCAAGAAATCACTTCTGATTTCGCCGACTGTAGAGAGATGCTGGACAACCTCACTCTCTATAAAGATGCACATTATTCAATTTCACCCCGCCCCGATCCCTCCACCTCTATGCAGGACACCACCCCCTTAACTCAGGAACTAATTAACCACCCTCTATCCAATTTCAAACAGGCCAATGATCTACCTGACGATCGCTACCCTACTACTGATCCTATTCATCCTTTACTTAATGATGAGGTACTCCCATCCGAATCATTTCAAATAAATGATTTGTTGAGAGCTGCCGAAAAATTTAGTCTTCCTCTAATAGAGGAGGAATGGAATGAATTAATTAGCTTAGTTTCTAAAGCCCGTAACGAATATAGCGATAGTGAGGCGCTTAGCTTTTACAATACTTTGTTGGGCAAGCTCCTTATTTTATCGGGTTTATGACTTTTAATGTGACTACCCTCAACGACCACGGCGAATCAGTCGTGGTCTTTTCTTGTAGCTCTCGAGCCAGTGCTGAGCGCTTAGTTACTCTGCTGCAGGAGGAATTTAGGGAAGCAATATCTGACCAGACAACTCATAGTGAACCGAGACAAAAGAAGATCTCGGACCTAATAGGCTACCTCAAACAACTTGAAGAAATGCTATATGAAAATGCTCCAGATGATTACGACTAACCACCTCTAACACACACCACCCATGTCTTTAGAAGATCTCACCCACCCTGACACCCCTCGCGTGCTCGCAGCACTAGACGAGGAACAGCTGGGCAACCTTAAGAAAGTCTTTGCACAACAGCTTGTCAAGGATATGAAAGCCGACACCCTGCGTAAGTGTGTCTATGCAACAATTCTTGAGGACTTACAAGATGCTGGATCAGAAGAAATGCATGACCACTTGAGGGCATTTTATGACTCAGACATTTTGTTGACCATGCTTGTGCAAACAGGCGTAAACCCTCCCAAACTTAAGAAGAAATGACACCCTTGAATGACCAAGAAATTGCCGCCAAACTACTCGACCAGGTAAACAATCTGTCGACAAACCTCAAGACTACCCACGTCGCCGATGCGATCCGCGATGTGCTTTACTCACAGCGGCCGGACGACGATGAGACACAAGAGATTACTAATGAGACCTTAAATCAGATCGATCACAACTTAAGAGAAGTAATGCAAACCGCAGCCACTGCGCGCTCCTATCTGGCAGACCTCAGAAAACCAAGTCGCCCCCTCAAACAGAGATCCTCCAATCCCCCAGAACGTATCCGCCATGGGCGATTAGAAATAGGTGAAAGCTCCCATGATGATTTTGGAATGACCTACGGGGGAACTGAATAGTTCTTAGTCCGTGGGAACACTAAAAATTTTAATTAAATGACAGCCGAATTTATCCACGCCACCACCCATGATCCTTCGACCTAAACTTTCCAAACGTCTTTTACCTTTTGCCCGTTTTAATCAAAGGGAAGTCTCATGCCTAACCATGGTCATCTTCCTAACTATTGCTGAAGAGGGAGACCGAGGGATTTCCCAAGCTGAATTGGTGGAATCCTTAGATGTCCCTAAAGCTTCCATTTCCCGTAACTGCTGTTTGTTGGGGACCAAGACGCAGAAGAACAAACGCGGGATGGACTTAGTACGTGTCGAACCCCACCCTGACAAGGCCAGCATGAATCTTTTGACGATAACGGAGAGCGGTCGTAAGCTCTACGTTGAGCTAGCAGAAAGATAAAGAGAATAAGAAGAGTGCAGAATGAAGGTCACTTCGGATATAAAGAGAAAGTTACAATATTCAGCACTTCTGATCCTACTGTTGCGAAAGATAAATTTATCAGGATGAGTTGACACCGTGAGCTGAGGAATGTATCATGCTCAGTAAGGCGGCACATGAGCCTTACGCGGTGCACACACTCCTTCACTCCTTCTATCAATGCCGAAGCGGAAACTGCGAGACTTCACTGAAGGTCCCCACAACGTCGGAACAGCCCAAAATAAGAACTTCGATAAAGAAGTTCTCCAGCATGACACCCCAGTTCTTGTTGATTTTTGGGCTCCCTGGTGTGGGCCATGCAAATTACTTGCACCCATTCTTGAAGACGTAGCCAACGAGCTCGAGGGGAAAGTAAAGGTTGTAAAAGTCAACACTGACGACAACCCTGAAACCACGGTTCAATATGGCATTCGCAGTATCCCGACTCTCAAACTTTTTGTAGAAGGCAAAGTGATTGAATCCATCACAGGAGCTGTAAGCCATGAAGTCCTCATGGAAAAGCTCAACTCCCACCTCTAACCGCCCTTTACACCACTCACCCCATGACTAATCCTGACACCCTCATTGCTCAAGGGCGCACTACTGCATCCTTATGGAATGAGTACGACGAAGCACTAGACCAACTTACGCAAGGATTTCGTACTCCATTTGACGCTAGTAAAAGTAATTTGCATAACGCACTTTACGTAGCAGACAAACAGGGACAAGACTTCAGCTGCTTTCAAGGACCCTCCTCCTTATTCAAGTTTCCAGAAGTCGATACCCAGATTGTTGTAAGGGTACGCCGTGTACCTACTCAACACAAAGACCTCGATGTTCTAAACAACCGCATCGATCGCCTAAAGAGAGAACTCAAAGTTGCCGAAACTAAGCGAAAGCACCTCATTGTTGAATTAGTTCTTAAGGAGCAAATCGATCTAGTTACCGACAACATCACCACGGCCTATACACGTCTCAAGAGTACAGCTAAATGACAGACGTCTTCCTCCTTCACTGTTCGGTCAGTGCCAACTTGCGTCAAAGCACCCAGATTAAACTCGACGACCTCAAACTCCCCAAGAGTGTCGTCGAGACCCTGGAGAAACAACACGCCGTTTCTGTACGCCCTACCCTTTCCGGCAAGCTCAAAGAATATTTAGGGAATCTACGATTACTCCAACGACGCTTATATGAAGAGTGCACCATTCACAATGGTGACATCCACTTTCTATGTCATGAGCACTTCGTCGACGCCACCAAAATTATCAGTGAGATAAGGCTGAAGGCTCATCACTACAATCAAAAGCTTAAAGGAATATGGATCCAAGAATACGAACTATGGTCAGCGACCGTTAGTGGTTTCTTAGACCCTCTCTTTAAGGATGATGTAGTGGGCTTGAAAATAGCTAAAGAAGCCTATTTAAAATTATTCCCCACCCAAAAGGAATTTGAAGATCCCATTCACGTCAATGTAATTGGTCCTAACCCCATCCTCTTGTCGGTAGCCTCCACTGCGGACCAGCACTTCACTACCGAAGTCCAAGAGCTAGCAGCCGCTAACACCAACCAAGTATTAGAAGCGGCACGAAAAGGAGCTGCTGATCGAGCGTTAGGTAAAGCAGCAGAACTTCTGGATGACCTAGATGTACGCGTCTCTTCCAAAGTAGGTGAACGCCAAACTGGTGGTGCTAAACGGCGGGGTTCATGGCAGGTAACAGCTGAGACCCTCCATCTCATTTCCTCCCATTGCCCAGGCTTTGATGCCTTAGCAAATCTGGCGGATCAATTACGTGAAGTTGGAATCCAACTCCAAGACAAGAAGAACTCGGCGCGAGTAAAAGATACCGCTTTCGCGCGGTACAACGTGATTAAAGGGGAGATTCGATCGGAACTCGAGCGCCTAGTTAAGGAACGGGACTCTTCCGAGGGACTAGAAACCTTAAAACAGTCTCTAGCTCTATCCGGAACGTATCGTGACCTCATTTCCAAAATACAAACTGCTACAAGTCAAGAGCAACTGGACGGCCTAGCTTCCGAGATCAACACGGAGCAGGTTGTCTATGAACAGCGCGCCAAACATCTCCACCATCTTTTTACTCAACGGGAAGAACTCCTCCATGCTCGAAACGTAAGTATCGACGAGGTTAAAGCAGAGATTGAAAACCTCCACGCAGCTACCATCGACGATCTCGATTTCTAAGAAGCATCAACGCATCACCTCATCAACGTCAACAACTTATGGACGACACCCTCTTCACCAAACTCCAGACGTACCGAGCGTCTTTAAACACCACCTTCCTGGAAAGGGAAGATATCATTGATGGCCTCCTCACCTCCATTGTCACTAAGCAAAATGCATTTTTGTTTGGGGTCCCGGGAACCGGCAAGTCCGAACTAGTGAGAGAGGTAGCAAAGGGATTCAAAGGAGCTAAATTCTTTAGTTATCTTTTATCTCCCACCACTGATCCCTCAGAACTTTTTGGCCCCGTAGCCGTCTCGAAACTTCTCAAGGATGAGTATGTCCGAGATGTTGAAGGTTATATTCCTTCCTCCAACATCACCTTTCTAGACGAACTTTTTCGTGGTAGTTCAGCGGTGCTGAACTCTCTTTTAACCATTCTCAACGAACGCACCTTCAACAACGGGAAGCAGATCATTCATACTCCTATCGAATCCATCGTGGCAGCTACTAATTCCTTCCCTCAAGAGGAAGCACTTCAAGCTTTCTGCGATCGTTTCCTCTTTAGACCCACAGTTACCCTTCTACATAAACCCACTTCTAAAAGACTCCTAGATGCGTGGGCACTAAACATAAAGAAACGTCCTCGAGTTGAATCCACCCTCACCTTTGAAGATCTGGGTAAGCTCCAAGAAAGCACACAGGAAATTGATATCAGCGAGGATTTCCTCGACTCTTTTACCCAAGTCATCGATTTACTAAGCTCAAGAGGAATATTTATTAGTGACCGTCGTCGAGTCAGTATCCTTCAGTTCATGAAAGGATGGGCCCTTATCCAAGGAGATGATGCCATATACCCCGAACATTTACATCGAACTCTTATCCATATGGTGTACCAAAATTTAGATGACATTGTCGTCATTAAGGAAGTACTAAACCAGGTAGTTCCCACGGTTGAAAAAATGATCGCCAGTATTAAGCGAGCTCATAATGGATTGTTAAATGAATACCATTCCCTCCGCGCGGCCGACTCAAAGAGTATCTATGACCTAGGTCAAGTAGCCTCAAAACTTAGAAAGATGCACCAAGACCTAACTGTTCTCAGTGAGAAAACAGGAGAACTTTTAGACACCAACTCATGCTTCCGCATCACCCTTAAGGCTCGTCAAGATCTCACAAAGCTCAGTCAAACCATAGAAAGCTCTACTCAAATGATTACCCTATCTATTAACGACCTCGCCTCTTGATTATGCAACCTCAAAAAGAACGTGAGTTCATCCGCATAACTCACAACGAACCCCTAGCTCTCGTCGTTTCCCCTCTCTCCGATTTCCTGTGGGAAGACTTCGTACGGGATGCGCGCCCCATGGTGACATACCTCATTGATCGTTATCACATCACTCAACTATCACGTTTTGGAAAAGAACTTTTTGACTATCTATACAACGGCAAAGCTATAACCCCCGTGGTAGCTCTCAATGAGGTTGACGATTATTTCTATTTCACCAATGAGGGGAAGGAGCTCCCCTTCCCCGAAGGATATAAACCAGAAAATGCGTTTTGGTTAGTCCTAATGACAGACATAATAAATGCCCCAGGATGGCCTCACTTAGTAGAACTATCGGTAGGGGACCAATTCAACGCAGGAAATAATTCGATCAATATACTTAACGAGTTGAGTGAGTATATTTCTCAACAAATTGATGATGGTTCCTTAGATATTCAACTCTTACTCGATGGTGCCGAAGAACTTAGCAACCTCCGCAATACTTTTCTAGACCTTAAGGAGAAAGGAAACCTTATCGAAGCTGCAGAAGTAAGAAAGAAAGGAAAACAAATAGGGAAAGACATGGAAGAAAGAATAAATGAATACCGTCACAACCTCCAACCTGAACTCTCCTCTCTCATAGATTCAGTGTGTAAGAAAAGCGATGATATTCAAAAAGCCCTTAGTTCCTTAGCAGGAATGAACCCGGGCAGCGGAGCTCGTCTTGATAACTTAGAAGAGAAAAAGAAACTCGCCTCCAAACTTCACAACAACAAGTCCTTGCGCTCTTTAATAAGGCAGACGGGTTCCCTACGACAAGCCTGGAGCACACGACTTAGGGCCCGTACATCCCAGACTAACTACAGCGACATTGTGGGAGCCAAGTTCTCCGATGAAGCTACCAAAGCATTCCCTATAGAACTAGCCCTAGCAGGCTCCGAAGAAGGCCAAGCATTATTTGCTCTGAAATATTCTCAGAAAACTCTTCTGACAAAAGACTATGAAGCAAAAGTAAAAGAGTTAGACAAAGGTCCCATTATCTTATATATCGATATCAGCGGTTCCATGATGGGAAAGAATGAATTATGGAGTAAAGCTCTGGCCTTGGTTATTTCGGAAGATTGCTTAAGAACCAAACGCGAAATTGAGATAAATCTATTCGATTCCAAAATTCAAAAGACCATAACTCTTAGCCCTCAACGTAAAAATAATGAAGAACTCTTAGATTTTATTCTTGCGTGGGTTACCCGAGGGGGTACCTCTTTCGCTGCAGTTGTAGACCACGCCTTGACGAAGGCTAGAATGACTGACAAGGCAGATGTGCTCCTAATAACAGACGGTCAAGCCTCGGTACCTGACCCTTTTATAAGGCGTCTCAATCAGTTTAAGCAGGAGCATGGAATCCAATGGAGCTCTTTCTGCTTAGGTAGAAAGGTCGAAACCCTTAAAGAACTAGGGATTATAGACACCCTCATGGGAATTAGTGATTCAATCCATAGTGTGAATATTGAAGACGACCCCGAGACTGCCTCACTCTTTCAAAGTGCCCTTCGTTACTAACTATGAAAAATCCTAAGAAAAGGTTGATTAAATTAGCGGTTAAAGCAGAATTATGTACGCAGCGCGAAGTAGCGCAAAAACTCATCCGTAAGGCTGACCGAGCATATGCCAAACTCTCCCATTTCTCCAGCGATGTCCCTATCTCCTCCGGTCTCTGTTCTCAAGAACAAACAAAAGAATTATGAATTATTACAGACCCTCATAACCTTTTATGAATCCCGAGCTAAAAATAGAAAGCTTACCCCTAAGGATCGGCCTCCATGCCCCTTAGGTCAAAAACGTAAAGGTCCTCACGGTCTTGAAGTCTGCAATAAAATCCTGGATGGGAAACCACAGTGGACTGCAGCCTTCACCCTCAATGCCTAGACAGCTGCTCTTCATGACACTCACCACCTTGGCTGAAACCTACGCCCCTCATAGAACCTTCCCCGATCTAGAGGATTGGATCCTGCACCAACTCTCCCAGCTCTACCATGACCCAGACTCCTTTATAAGGGCAGATAACGACAAAGACTCCATGTTTAAGCTAGGAGAATCGGTCATTCTTTTTGTTCCTTCTCTTCAACTCTTCAACATCACAACAGCAAGCTCTGAAGAATGTGTTCAGGAATATGGAATTCACCTCTCTTCCTTTTTAGAAGCCCAGTATGGAATCTCCGACCTAAGAGAAACCCCCGCAGCTCTATGTTTTTCTCATGTTGATCTTCAACAGATGGCTGCCGAACTCACTGAAGAAATACAAGACGGGATAACCGGTGCCTCCGTCGCTCTCACAGAACAGCAGAGGAAAAAACTAGCTCACTGGAATAAGCTCAATCCCGGCGTCGCAGATAAGGCTGCCGAGAGGGGGACATGGATCCATGGGAGTGTAGAGAACTACATCAACGGTTAAAACCACTATGCAAGCGCTTCCCGCCTCTGCATAACAAAAATGTAAAGAATTGTAAGAATATAAAAACATAAAAGCTCAATGCAAAGCCTCCCTTTAGTGTTATGTAGTCCATTTTTAATCCCATAGACAATGCATGTCACATACCGACTCGGCGAGACCAAACTCAATGATGCTGAAGTGACAGCCCTAATCTCCATCACAGGGCCAGTCAATGAGATTGAGATTGATATGGCCGAACACATCGATGTGGATCTAATTGACTGTAGAAAACTCTTCTCTCTGAGTGTGGAGAAAAAGTGTACTACTCTCGCTCATCTCGCAGCGCGACTCGTCACACACGGAGGAGATACCACAAGACCTCGCCAAAGACGACGGAGGCGTAAGACTACAGGAAGCCTCGCCGATATAAAACCGTCTAAACAATTCAATGGTGTTGATCAAATCATCGCCGAGATACATCAATCCGGAACCAATAAAGGACTAGGCGCAGCAATGATCCTCAGTGTCCTAGCCGAGAAAGTACCCCAGCCCTTGAGAAGTATTGCTCTCACCATAGTTAACGACATCGCATATAAAGGCGAAGTGTCGCCTGACTCCTCCCTTTTCCGAGGCTTTCGCCAAACCACGGCGGGGGATTACACCACGGTTAATAGAACTCCCGAAGTAGACCGAGCCGATTGTTATCATGCCTCTCCAATTTATACAGCACTTCGAGAGGGGTTGGCCTACCTAGCGGAATATGGACTAGTAAATATGCGTAAGACTGTGGAGTATGGATCCTACAAAGAAGACTACTTCACTAATGCTAACCTTCTCCGCCGTGTAGTCTATGACATTGAACTGACCCAGGAGGGTCACCAAGTAACAACCCAGTGGGGAGATATCAAGAACTTTATCAGTTCAGCATGGAGTAGAAGAGTTAGACCTTCACGCCTTGGTAAGGTGGGGAAGGGCTAACCCCCCTTCCATAGGTTGTATAAGGGCGGAGGTACGGGCCGCCCTTTTTTTATCTCATGAATATTAATTACATCACCACCCAACAACAGTTTGACCAAGCTGTTAAAGAGCTCTACTCCTTCCCCAAACTATGCTTTGACTACGAGACCACGGGGTTAGATGCACGAATAGCTAAACCGCGTCTTCTTCAACTGTGTACAACGCAGGAAGGAGAGCGAACTGTCTATGTAATTGACTTCTTTAAGGTCCCCGATACTTCGGCATTAATTGCTTTAATAGAATCCAGAGAGTTACTAGTTGCGCACAACGCTAACTTTGATCTTCAGTTTAATTTACAGCTAGGCATCGACTACAAAGGAAAAATCTTCGATACCTATTTGGCCGAGCGGTGCCTACGCGCTGGCTTTAAAGAGAAAAAAATTAGCCCCAAGATTAAAAAAACTTACTTTGCAGATGTCTCATGTAACCTCAAGTCGGTAGTAGGAAGACGACTAGAACAAGACCTAAGCAAGGAACAACAAGTCTCTGACTGGTCAGCCCCAGACCTGGAAGAGGAACAGATTAAATATGCAGCGAGTGATGTGGATATTCTCCCCGAGATTGCCGGGGCTCAACTAAAGGAAATGTGTGACGAAGATCTAGTGAGTATCTACTCTCTTGAATCCCAGTGCATTCGCCCTGTGGCATCTATGTGTAACAGAGGCTTTAAGGTGGATGTTAATAAGTTAATAGCACTAAGAGAGTCCATTACAGAGAAATTAGATCAAATCACTGTAGACTTTTGTAAAGATCTTGACTCGGCTTTACCTACCTCCTACAAATTACCCCGAGGAGAAGATGGACAAATCGCAATTGGCAAAAAACTTAGAAAAGAATTCAACCCGGGATCAGGAATCCAATGCATCCGAGCGTTTGAAGTCCTCGGCGTTGAACTACCTATTGATGGAAGAACAGGCAAGAAGACGCTCAATCAAGTTGCCTTATCCGAGTTTGCCTCCGAGGATCCACTCCTCAGCCTTTATCGGAAAAGGGTCAAGATCGAGACCCGATTGGAGCACGCTCAAAAACTTATTACCAATATCAACCCTGTTACTCATAGGATTCATAGTGGCTATAACCAATATGGGGCCAACTCAGGAAGATTTACCTCCTCAGGAAGTAAGAAAGGAAACGCCAAACAATCCAAAAATCACTTTGCCGTAAACGCTCAGCAAATCCCACGGCACAAAGAATTTCGAGAATGTTTTATACCGAGTCCTGGTCATCAACTCGTTATCTGTGACCTATCTCAAATCGAACTCAGGTTAGGAGCAGAACTGATTGGCATCCCTCAGATGATCCAAGCCTTTCAGGAAGGAAAGGACCTACATACAGTTACAGCGAGTCTTATCTATAAAGTACCCATAGAAGAAGTAACAAAAGACCAGAGACAAGAAGGGAAGACTCTTAACTTTGCACTCCTCTATGGGATGGGGTATAGAAAGTACCGTACATATAGTGCCCAGTCCGGCAAAGTTATATCTCTTTCCGAAGCGAAGGTGGCTCACGCTGCTTTTCACAATGCATATCCGCGTCTAAAACAATGGCATCGAGAGCGAGCTGCAATGGTAGAAGATGGCTGGTGCTATGTACGCACCCCCGCAGGGAGGAGACGTTTACTGTCTTATGACGATGCTCAGATGATGGCATGTGCAAATACATTGATCCAAGGGGCGGGTGCAGACATCTTAAAACTATCTATTGCCTTCCTTAATGACAACCTTAATGACGAGGCCCACCTCATTGGCTGCGTCCACGATGAGATTGTTCTTGAAGTAGTGGAAGAAAGGGCTGAAGAATATAAGACAATTCTTGAAGATGCGATGTGTCGCGCTACTGAGTCCATCTTAAAAGTCGTACCATCTAAAGCTGACGCCCATATAGGTAGAACCTGGGCGGATAAATAACCACTCCCTCTTCATGACTACTCTTAACCGACCTGCTCCCCAACCTAGATTCAGCGTAGGAGAATACGTCAAAGAATCTCTCCGTCCACAGGTAGGAGCCTCATCACACTTTGCCCGCCCCCGCAAAGGAAAGGTAGTCGCCATCTACCTTCGCCGTGACAAAAGGGGTGCGCGTCGTTATCATTTCTCTGTTATCTGGGATGGGTTTAAAAGCCCTAGTGAAATTGCCCAACATAGGCTGGAGAAATTAGAGAACACGCGCAAAAGTTCATAAACCTTTAAAAGCTTTATACTGCTCCGGTTAGTTATCTAGCCTTTCTTTGAAATTACAAGAGATATGGGTAATAACTAAGGGAGACCGATATGTTTCCGATTGTATTAACGAGTCTAAAAAGAAACTAGTTGAGTACTGTAGCACTCGAGAACACGCTAAGGCCTTCCGATCTCATGAGAAAGCTAAGTCAACCATGAAAGTATTAAAGAGCGTGGTGGGCCCGGGATTCGGTCTCCAGCGTTATTTTGTGATGAGCAAGGAGGATTAGAAAACCTTCTTCAAATAGCTCTTCACTAATCCAAAGACGGGAGGTATACGAGAATCGGCTGGGACATACACCCCCCACTTCTCTACATACAATTTACTATCGAGGGATTTAACCCACCAGTTTGTTGGAGCGCTTTGCATCAAAAAAGTTTGACTTTACCCGGGGATACTAACCCTTCCAAGCTACCCCAGCCACAAGCTGCTCCCGGTAACGACTTACTCAAACCCCCTCCCACGCTGGGAATAAGGGCACCCTTCACTTTATCAATAAGTACTTTCTGTAACTTTTCTTGATTCGCAGGAGTAGAGAAGTAGAGGTAGCCATAGATACTCCCAGCCGCGAGGGTACCCGATATCAGAAGACTGACAACTGCCGCCGTGTCGAGAAGTTTACGCATGATTATTAGGTAAAAAAAATCTCGCTAAGTGTGTGAGGAAACCTAGCGAGAATTAAATGGGGACTAATTTAGCTTACTTCAAAAGGTATAAGTACCCCCGACCTTGGTCCCATAAGCTGTATCCTCTGTTTCATCGGTGATGAATGAAACTTCACCATAAAGGTCGAACTTATCACTAAGTGCCACTGTGCCACCTAGCTTTCCGGATACATCAGTATCGACGCTACCTGAAGCTCCATCAGTTGAAGTAAAGGCAGGGCCCACCTGAGCGAAGACCTCAGAATTTTCAGAAGGATTTCCCTTCCAACCAATATGAAGCTCGGTAGTACTCCCCTTCCAATCTTGACCGACAGCTGAACCGTTAAATTCTGTGTTCACGTAGACGTCAGCCATTGCAGCTGAGCCGAACATGGACACGGCAGCAGCGGCAAGTAGTGCTGGCTTAATCATTGTTCCTTTATGTAAAGAAAGATTTACAAAAATCTAAACCAAGTAAAAAGTAGTGTGACAGTTAGTGTGCCAGTTGTTAGGTAGGGTAGCCTAGATCTTCCAGTGACACCCTTATTAATAACTAAAAACCATAAACGAATTGGCTTATACTGTTAAGACTGGTAAGAATTGATTTCATGACTGCGTCTAGGTATAAAGTCCCCCCTAGTCTTCTGCGTCAAGCAGGTAACAGATTCGGGCTAGACCTCGGTGGTTTCTTTAGTGGTGCAGCTGTTCCCGAAGGAAGTGCAGACGCAGGAACTGATACAGGTGGATCTACCGAAGGTGGGCAATTCGCCAACGTGTCCAACACCGACGGAGCATGGGCCGGCTATCTACCAACCTTTGGTTTTCAATCTCTTTCAAAAGGAAGAGGAGGAAATGTTCTTGGGTATAAAGGAGGACTAAACAGAGATACCCAAATAAACACAATGACCCTGGCCCCTGAGCCAGCCACAGGGATTAACTTAACCAACATTAACCAAGTAGGAGTAAACACTGAGGATGGAGTTGGCACGGGTGATACCTACGTAGGCACAGATCCCGAAGAAGATCCCAACAATATTTTCGACAGCAGAAGAGACCTCGGCGATCTTGCCACCGAATTTGGACAGAGTGGTCTTTTTGGAGGCATGGACTATAAGAAAGCATTGGATGCGGGATACGAGCCAGGCGAGATTCAAGACTGGATGAGAGATAATCTGGATCTGGTTCACGAACAAAACCGTCCGGGCATGGCCGGGGGTCTATATGAGCAAATTAGTGGGGGAGTACCAACGGAGCAGATCGGTTCGGTATCCCGTACATGGTCCCAAGGTAATCGTCCGGAAATAGAACTCGGACAAAGTGGAGACTACTTCGGCCACGCAGACCTAGAGGCAGCTAGGGGAGCTGGCTTCCAGGATTCAGAGATTAAGAGATACCTTATAGATAATCCCCAGCTTCTTCGTGAAGGGAATGTCCCAGGTCAAGGTGGTTTGTTTGATGAACTAGGAGACACAATCCACGGTCAATACGCGAATACACCAGAGCGTGATCCCATATCCATTCGTCATGGCGCGAGTGCCGCCTTCTTCGGCGGAAGAGATTTAGATGCGGCGAGAGGAGCAGGCTACTCGGATACAGAAATTAAAGCCTATCTCGATCAGAACATCGGTCTTCTTCGTGACGCCAACGTACCCGGAGGCGGAGGTTTATACGACAAGTTGGGTTCATCCGCTCAAGTCGGATATGGTGTTACCCCTGATCGTGATGAACGTGACCCAATAGGAATTGGAGGAGGTCAGAGTGCAGCATACTTTGGAGACGTTGATCTACAAGCCGCAAAAGGAGCTGGATGGTCTGATGAGGAAATTAAATCTTACCTAGACCAAAACCCCTCACTACTGCGTGCTCACAATGTTCCCGGTGGAGGTGGTCTGTACGACAACCTCTCTGGCGGTAATGGCGGTAATGGCGGTGGAAGCATCAGCCTCGCACACGGACAAAGTGCAGACTACTTCGGCCACGCAGACCTAGAGGCAGCTAGAAACCAGGGGAAGAGTAATCAAGAAATTAAGGCCTTCCTCGATGCAAACATTGATAAATTACGTGGTCCTAACGTGCCTGGTGGGGGCGGCGTTTACGATATGGTTCGCTAACAGTTCCTTCCCCCACGAGTTAGTATCCTTCTAGGGAATTCACTCCTATCATCATCAGTGATTAGTCTTATCCGATTTATTCTGAGAGGGCCTAGGGTTTGGAAGAAATATGCTCCTCTCCTGCAGCTAACAGAAGAGGAGTTGGACTTACTCATGAGGAACGCGGAGTTTTTGCCTAACGATGTCTACTGAATATATACTCACAGTAGAACGTAAAAATATAAGTTTACCTATCTCCCTCACTGCAAATGATGGAGTTCATGCACAGGCTCAAGCAGCAGATATATCTAACGCATTAAAAGCAGACACCTTCAGTTTAAATTACGAAAAAGGAGAAACAACAACCTTAAGTGATTTATTTAGAAGATTAGCCTTTAGTGATTTCCCCAGAAAAGCTTGTTATATCTGGAATGGAGGGTTCACAAATACATCCCCAGTAATCTACGCATTAGGTAAAAGGTACTACGTGCGTCCATTAATAATGAATTATCTCCAAGTAGGGGATGATGTATACGCACACAACTCTTGTAATCGTAAGAACTGTATCAACCCCTTTCATAATAGTTACAAAATCTTTAAAGCCGCTAAATTAACCAGTGCGGATACTGCACTTGCGCTAGCCTTCGCGAGCAGCGGCGCTCCTGTAAAGGAAATCGCCAAAGCTCTTAAAGTACATCGCTCAACTATTTATCGGATACTACGGAATGAACATCTTCATTCTCGGCCTTCGGGTGACAGACAACCCTCTTGAAACCGATGGTTCGATCAATCTAACCGGGGAATCTCTCCCCTCAAGCGAAAGAAAAGTCAGCACCAAGGTCAGTCTTATTCAAAAAGCTGACCACTACGTTGGCAAAACCATGAAGAACCTTAAACAAGGAGACACATGCCTTGCACTAGGTCCCACAAAATCTGATCCCGATGGCGTTCTTCGTATGCAACCCATGCTGGTTGTTGGAGAAGGGAACTTCGCAGATCTCCTTGCCATTAATATTTTTGTCGCCACGGGAGGGTTAGGCCCCAAGGCCGACGAAAACAATCTAGATGGAGATACTGTGACTAACAGGTCTCTAGCTTGGCAAGATGAGGACCAGAACACCAGCTGGATGAAACTTAGTGGTTGGAATGAGCTGTCAGGTCAACTAGCATCTCTTCCTCCAGGTACCCCTACCATTGCGGTTGGACGCGTCAGTACCTCGGAGAAAGATGATAAAAAGTACCTTAACTATGGCTTAGATAAGGTTCTATACCTCCCAAGAGGTTCTCGGAAACCCCCAGAAAAAGCAGCTGATCCCGAAAAAGGTAGGGTATCTCCCGCAGCTCTTGGCTCCCTCGACTTCTCTCTCTAACTAACACTCAACTCACAAACAACTCTAAATCATGGTTTTTATTGCTGGTAAATTTTCTGCGGATGAAATTCTTTGCCAAATTCCGCCGCACACGCTGCGTATCGACCTTCAAGCGCGTCGTTGGAAATCCGATACTGATCCTGCGGCCGCTATCACGGACAGAAACGACAATGGGATACCCATTGAATTCATCCTCCTTGGTTTCGTACCGTTCTACGGGAACCTTGGTATGCGAGACCATGAGGAATTTATACGTATTAGCTTCATCGGGGTCTCCCCTAATCATCGTTTATTACCGCCTCGTTGTGTCTCAACAAGTATTATCAGCGGTAAATCAAGTCAAAAAAACTTTATTTCCTACTTCCAAACCTTATACAACAACAGGATAAACGTAGGTGAAGTCATTACATCAACTAAGTTCGTTCAAAAATCTTTTAATGAACGCGACCCAGTGACTGGGGCGGACGGCGCCAAGATAAACTATAACGCGTTGGAATTTAGGGATCGTCCACCTAGTAATGACGAGGAAACTAAACTCATCGCGGATATATCAGCATGGCTTGAAAGTGATGGAGGAGAATTGGTATCTTCTGCACTACGTTCTAATATCTCCGGTGCTAATTTGGTCGAGCTTCCTTTGGGAGAAGACCATTCAAAAATCAAAGCAGTTTTTGATGAGGCATACCCCAAGCAGATTGACGGAACATCCTCAAAGATGACTCAAGCTCTTCCGTCAGCTACCACAGCCGTCCCCTCTAGTGAAGCTCCCGCCCCCGCAACCAAAGCGACCGGAGGTGAAACACCTTCCCCGAAAAAACCCGCGGGTAAGAGAGAATTAACCGAAGAACAAAAAGAAGCCCTCAAGGCAGCCGGTCTTGACTTCTAAGCTATAATTCTAGAGTCCGGACAGTTCCTCGGTGTAACTGTTTTCGGTGGTGTGGTGTTGGAAGGGGTGCCCTAGGGTACCTCTTTCTTTATGCCAATCATTCCGGGAGCTAATAGATCCCCAAAATTAGGGATCACTACCTTTTCCTTCGCGGACCACTCTAAGATTCCGGCTAATAATCTTCCTCTGATGAGATAGTTAGCATAGACAATAGCAAGCACATCTTCTTGATCTTTTGGACTAAGCTCGAAAAAACAATCTGTAAAAACCCTATGAGTAAAAGCTTGCTCATACGTCATATGAGCCCTGACCACGTCTATAAATTCTTCACTTAACTCCGGCATGGGTTTTTATCAAGTCCCTAAGTTCATTTTTAATCCTATTCGGGATAGTGGCATCTGCGAAGGATCCATCCTTCTCCCTACCGACTTTGATCGCCAGTTAGCACAGCAAGTGCGCCAAGCGGGCCTAACGGATTTAACCTGCAATTTTGATCTAAACAGTCTCTCCGAACCAGAGTGGTGGGAACAACATCGGGGTGTCGACTGGGTTATAGCCATCACACAAGGAATGGGTGACCTCTCAACATGGGTAACGGAGTATGGACATGACGTGGCCAAACAAGGGTTAATCATCCTAGATCGCCTTACTTTTCTTGAGCCCACTCGACGTAGGGAACGTTTCCTTAAAGGCGCTTCTCTTACGAATCTAAAAATCCTTAGCCCTCGTCCTTCTTTTAGAGGAGATGGGAAACAATTAAAAGACTCGGTGACTTCTGCATGGTTTGTCTTTAAAAAGCAGCCAGATGCGTCTACTAGTACTATGATCGAATACGAAGTAGGCTGGCCTAACCCGCCGATACCAAACAGTGAGCAAACGCCTCTTTGATGCTCTCGAAGAAATCGGTACTCAGCTTAAGGAGACTAACCTTAAGTTGGAAAAAATTACTGCTCTGATAGCAGCACAACAACTTTTAACCGAATGTGTCGCCCCCGATGGTTCTACTCGCTCCGCTGAAGAGTGCGCAGAAATAACCACGGAGGCTTATTCAGCCGCCTTATGTCTAATGGGGGATCTTGAACAACGAGATAAGGAATACGCCTATCAAAAATCTGAGTTCTTTATTGAACCCCGTGAGGTGGGGACTAAACTCCCTAATGACCCCAACGATTTCATAAATTCGTTCTAGTATCAGGCCGTCTGCACTTACTTTTTTGTCTACCACCAGGGTCACCATAGATGGCAGAAGACATTACATATGTCCTGGGGTGGTTAAACCTCTCCCTTCTGTAACTTCTATTCTGAGCTCCTCCCAAACAGAACAGCAGAGGAAAAAACTAGCTCACTGGAATAAGCTCAATCCCGGCGTCGCAGATAAGGCTGCCGAGAGGGGGACATGGATCCATGGGAGTGTAGAGAACTACATCAAAGGACTACGGGTTATTCCCCCCGAGGATTATCAACCTTATTGGGATGGAATGCCTGAAATCATCGATGACTTAATTGATGGGGGACGGATACTTTGGTCCGAAAAACCCTTTAACCAACCCCGCTGGTCGAAGTTTGTGGGTGATGATGGTGTAGGGCGCCTTTATTACTTTGATGCGGAAACCGGGTATGGGTACGCGGGCTGCTGCGACCTTATTTATATGGACAAAAACGCTCAAATTATTTTGGCCGATTTTAAAACAAGCGTCGGCCCCTACGCAGCTAAATTCCCACGTAAAGAGCAAAAATTAGAAGACAGTATACGTAAAGCCCTTATCTCCGGGGCTTTTAAGACGAAGAAAACCCGTTTACAACTTGCGGCATACAAAGCAGCAGCGGAAAATTGTTTGGGGATTACAATTGATAAAACCCAGATTATCGTTTCTACCGCAGTGAAAGCCTTCAACACTCAGGTTTTTACATTCGGACCTGAGGCGGTGGAGAAAGATGAAGAGAAGTGGTTTGAAGTAGTAAAGAACTACTATCAGCTCCATCCCAACATCTGATCCCCTATTAGTGGAATACGGTATAGTCAATGCACGTCACAGCACACCATGAAGTTTGTTTGCTCTATAAATGAAGTAGTATCATCATTTCTCCATCCCCAGACAGGTAAAATAGCCGAAGGAGGTAACTTCCAAGCTTTTAACTCTAACTGGGTTGCTTCAGAACTCGATGTAACTCAGCTTTCTAATCATCTACAGCACTGTCACGGCCTCTGTGCGTGGCACATGCTTGGGGGTCGAAGACAAGCGGATAAAACAGGAGTTACACAAGCAGGACTCATTATTGTTGATATAGACAACCAGGCGCCTTACAAAGACGAAAAAGGGAACAAAGTTCAACAACAAGAACTCACCCCTGAAGAAGCCCTCAATCTCGATATTTGTCAGAAATATCTCACGCTTGCTTACCTCTCTCCATCTACCACGCCTCAGTGGCCTCGTTTTCGCTTGGTATTCGGCCTGGAACAACATGTAATTGATCCGGCTTTCTACCAGTGGTTTACCAAGCAGATATATAGCCAGATACCGGGTTCAGACCCCAGAGCCACGACTGTACCCAACTTATTTTATGGTCCTAAGAGTCAACAGGCGATCTTCGCTACTCCTGGCAAATTTATCCCGGCTAGTAAAGTCAACGAGGCTCAGCTCGTCTACCTAGACCTCCCGGTCGAACCCTCTTCCCTGGCTTCAGACCCTGCAGAAATGATTTCAGGGATTCTCGTACGCACCGATGGGGTGGATCTGGAGAAACTTGTCTCCAACACTGTTCGATCAGTACTCGATGGTGGCCAAGTGCAGGACCGGAGTTCGACCATGGCGGTTGTCTTCAAGGAACTGATCGGGTGGGCAAACTGGTTACGTATCAATGAGATACCTGTACAGGAATCCCCGTTGACAATTGCACACCATGCATTCTATAGCATCTATGAGTACCCTCATGACCTCGATGGCAAATTCTCTCGTATCCTCAACTCCATCCGTGGAGTAGAAGATCTCCAGCCCGCCATTGCTCTAGCCTCCGATCTTGGAGCTTTAGCTATTTGGAAAAAATTAAAAAAGGTCAGTCGGTCCACCTTTGAAAAATACGCCTCCTCCGAACAGAAGGATGCATTTTATAAACATAAAAAAGAAGCAGCTAACTCAGTAGCTGACCCTTCTATATTCAGTCTGCAAGTAGCAACAAAAGCGAACACAGAGAGATCAACATCAACACCTCCCCTCACTTCAATGTCTACTCCTTCAACTCCCTCTCAATTAATTAGTTTACAGAAAGGACAAGGTCAAAAACGTCAGTTCTCCGAGAACGACGTAGCTGACATCATTGTCGCTAATCAAGGTGATGACTTTGTTTACGACAGTTATCTTGACCAGTTCTACCACTACCACTTGGACTATGACATCTGGTATGTGCAAGATGAACAACACATTAAAAGAAGAATTGTCAAAGCCCTTGACTCCTTTGTCACAGCAGGGGTTCTTCCTAAATACAACGCGGCCACGATTAATAGTGTTTACCAAATACTGAAAGCAAAACTCCTGCGGTCGGCCGAAGGAGGACGTAAGAGTATATGGAGTCAGTCCAGAGGATTTATCCCTTTTACAAATGGTGTCTTAAACGCACATACTCTGGAGTTTCAAGAAGGCAAACATAAAGATCTGTTCTTGAGACACAAACTTTCCTATCCCTTCGATAGTTCCTCTGAATGCCCTAACTTTCTCAAATGGATAAAGAGTTCTCTCGGTAAAAATCAAGACATTCTCATCCGCGCCTTCGCCCGAGCCATCCTCACGGGACATACCGCGGGAGAAAGGTTCTTGCACCTTGTAGGACCAGGGGGTACAGGTAAATCGACAATGCAACAACTATTAGTTGCACTAGCTGGATTCCACAGCACTCACACCTCCAGCCTCGAAATTATAGAAACCAATAAATTTGAGACTTATAACCTCATAGGTAAACGATTAGTTCTTCTAACCGACGAGAGCAACTACAACAAACGGATGGACGTACTGAAAAAACTTACGTCCGCTGCTGATACTCTGCGAGCCGAACGCAAATATGGTAAGGAAATAATTAGTTTTAAACCAGAATGTCTCGTCTGTATCGCTAGTAATGAACACATCACTTCTAACGATTCCACTAGCGGCCTCGAAAGAAGGCGGCTGACCATTGTGATGGATCACGTCGTGCCTCCGAGTGATCGTAAAGAACTGATTAGTGTTTTTGAAGATCGCATTGAAGGAGTATTCGCTAATGAGATGAGTGGAATCGTAAGGTGGGCTCTAACTCTCGATCATGATCTAATGAGAGACATCTTGGTTAACCCGACCAAGCATGTGCCTTCCCTCAACCGAACCAATATTGATGCCCTCCTATTCAACAATCAATTTGTTGCATGGCTTAATGATTGTTGTCTCTATGCTCCCAATTCCGCCACGCCGGTGGGTCAAGGAGCCAGGAAACCTTCTACGGATGAAAGTGAAAAAGGTTTATATGTTGCTAATGCTTATGGTGCTCTATACCCTAGCTATGCCAACTTTTGCAAAGCCTGTGGTTATAAACCTGCGGCCAAGCATCGGTTCGTAGAAAGAACTAAAGAGGCACTCACAAACATTCTCAAGATTCCCGGATGTAAAACGGTACTTAAAGATGGTATTCCCTCGATCCAGGGGTTACGTCTGAAGGCATATGATTTACACTCAGACCGAGCAGCAAAAGGACCCGACAGGCTACCATCCCCTGTAGAGTTCGCTCAAGACACCCAATCGAAAGATTGGGACACCGCTTTTATCAAACATGACCCAGCGAATCAACCCTCACATAATACTAGCGATCCTCAGTGGAGCAGGAGTTAGTTGCGCTCTGGCCTTTACTTCTCCTCAGTTTGCGGGAGCCGGTTTAGCTTTTGCCGGAGGAATATGTGGAGGTGCCTCAATCGTTGAAGATGCAAGACGAAAAAGTGAGAAAAAGAAAGAGGCTAATGATCGTGTCACTACTACATTTACCGCTCTCTACGAAACCAATCGCGGCCTGATTGATCCCATTCAATTGGGATGTCTTGCCGGTATAACTACTGAACAAGCCCACGGATTTTTAACCAACCTGGCCGAACAGACTGGAGGCAGTAAGATCCATACCAAACAAGGAGTGGGGGTCGCCTTTGTATTTCCACATACAGCAGCGGTATTAGATGAGCTTACAAATAATGCACAGAACTGGGCTCAAGCTCAAATTGGGCCTCTTGTAGCCGAAAGGGATTCTCTCGCTACTCAAATGAGATTATTGCAACTCCAACAAAAAGCGAACCTTACTCCTTCCGACCCTCAAAAAGGAGTCGACCCCTGGAATAAGGTCAACCCTTAAGAGAACATGATTGAGACCTTCAAAGTTTTAACCTCCGAAGAATGTGACACGATTATTAAGCACTTTAATAACGACGACCTAAGGATACCGGGACACGTAGCAGGGAACGAAGTAAAAAGCGACCAAAAAGTCTCTACTGATATTGCTTGTGAACTGGGCAACCCTCTTCATCTGGTTTATAACGCTATTCTTCTACCCGCTATGGTAACTCTAATGGATCAGTATGTAGATAAATATCCCATCTTAGAAGAAGGGTATCAGTTCAACATTTCTCCCACATACAATCTCCAGCACTACAAAGATGGAGAAGGCTACTCCGCTGCACATATGGAGTATGCTCCCATGCCTAACACGACCTACCCCTACCGAATGCTCGCGTGGATTTTTTACTTAAACAATGCTGAGTGTGGGACAGAGTTCATCCTCCAAGACACCATCTTAGAAGCCAAAGCAGGTGTCGGTGCTGTATGGCCCGCTTATTGGACCCATACCCATAGGGGAGTATGTCCAAATATTGGAGATAAATACATTGCCACGGGGTGGTGCCTCTACACTCCTTTTAGTGTTCCTTAGGCTTGACACAGGGCGGTAACTTCAAGGAGAGTTGGTGTAAGTCTGTTGGTACCGGAGCCGAGCTGTGATTTCGCGAGGATTCCCGACCCATTCCTGCATGTGGGCAGGCTTCATTCCCAGCCTCATGCCGGCCATGCGAACCGTATCGGCTTGATTAGTCTGCACTACTTTTTAGGAGGAAGAGGTTGAAGAGGTAAAGAATTAGGCATCCGATAACTCGTACCAAAATAATGTGAAGGATCCTGGGTATTCACAAAATTCTGTTGAGGCAGGGAGGTCAAAATCTGCATCTGTTCACGTAGCTGAGAATCCATTGAATTAGCAGTATCAACTAAGTACTGAGCCTTATTCAGATCGGCAGCTCTCTCTGGAAACTTTATCTCTCCTTGCTGGTTATAGCCAGCCACTCCCGTCTGCTCCTGCGAAGGCATAATATTAGCCTCCTGATAGTTTGTAGGACCTATTGGGGGTCGGGAGTACTCCCCCCGATCAACTAGATACTGACTCTCAGTACGATTAACATCATCTAACTGAGCTGATAAACGAGCCCCAATAGCACTGGGGTCATTGGTATAGGTAGCAGGGTTACTGGGAGTAATAGCTCCCAGCGGTTTAACCCGCTCAGCCATTGGTCCCAATCCACCGGGGCGCTGGAGGAAATTGTGTTGAGGTTCCATCAGTCTAGTTTAACTCCGTTTTGGTTGTTTTTCCCTATTAGTCTTCTTGTCTACCACGCGGAGATTTTTAGTGGAATTATTCTCCGGATTGTGATCTTTGTGGTCGACTTCTTTCCCATCTCCTTTCTTCACCCTTCCATTCTTTTCCATAAACCGACGCGCTTTATTGCGGGCCGCACGTCTCTTTTTCTGCTCAGACGTGGCTCCGTGCTCATCATATTCCTTTCTGTAATCCCTCTCGCGGCCCATAAGAGTCCTTATTATTTAATAAGTTTAGGATCTTATTCAGCTTTAAACAAATCCTCAATCTTACAAAGACCGTTGGTGACCTTGCGTCGAGCGTGTTGGGCCAAATCCTCTTTAAACTCCAGCCACAAGCCGGTAAAAAGGGAGTCTCCTTTACCGTAGAACTGATATAAATCCTCCATAAATTCAGCTTTTTTCTGCTCATCACGCCAATCCCAATTCTCTAGGTAGGCGTCGCTCGTGTCTTGGGTCATCGGAGATTCATTGCTTGGCTCAAAATAATAATCGAAATTTCCGATCAATGAGATATTTCTTGGTGGGTCGAATAAACCAGCCCGTTCCTATACCACCTGCCATCCAGCGGGGAGCGAGCTCCTCCTTTGAATAAATTACTGATTCCCCTTTCTCAGTGATATAGCTGCCATCCTTTAAAGAAAGATATCCCCAGGGGTCATGACAAATTAAACTTTTTCTGTCCTCAGTCAGACCTACAGCGCATATCCAGTGGCCTGATCCCGAGGGACACGATAAGGGACCTTCATGAAGAATACCCAAGGGTACCGGCGCTCCTTGTTCAATTAGTTCTTCTACAGTTATCCAATACCCCGTTTCACAAAACTCCGCATCCAACCCATAAGAACTAAGAGTCTCGAGCTGAGTTATATCCTGCCTCTCATCCCCACGGCGCTGAACTTCCTCATAATAATCTTCCTGTGTTCCCACCATCTCCGGCTGTAACCCAGCTAATAACATTGCACAACAACAACTAAAGTCAGACCCATTCTCCCTCTGGGGGTAATAAGGAACCCCTAATGAAATACCCCGGGGTGATAGATGTTCCATTGCCTCATCCTTATCATTAATAACCTTCCAGTCACTAGGATTAATCCACCACGCCTGCGTCGGTTGAGAGACAAGCTTTACTTCTTTATTTTTTTCACCCGGGTACTCGGTTAAGGAGGCCCATTCATGGGCACTTCCTTTAGGAACAAATAACTTCTCTTCCGGTTGTAACTCATCAGGCTCGAGAGGAAGCCTCTTTAGCCATGTTTCGGTTTTAGCGTAGATCGAATGACCTAATAAGGGATGTTTCGGCTTACGTAAAAAAAGAGCTTTCTCCGCGGTACGCCGACTAGAAAAAAAACAAAGCTCCCCCGTACTTTTTTTACGGGGCACCTCCCGCATTAATTCACTAGCTACGATCGAGCGTTTAGTCCCTTGATTGAGGAGTTTAAGAGTGGACGACTCTAAAAAAGCATTAGAACCAATACTGAAGCAAAAAGAAACTAACGCGTCGAACTCATTCTGAGAAAGCTTAGGGTCAACATAAGTAGTCACACAACGCCCATAGTATCTAGCATCCTCCACCAAAAGCGTATGTGCTTCCTCAGGATGAAGAAGTTGACCTTCACAAATGTCCGCCCCTCTATGGTTATATCCGATGTAAAGCTCCCCTTCTCTGTCCGATTGCGCTGATAAATGCAGTTCCTCAAACTGCTTTATAAGTTCAACCCCCTCAGCAGAAACCTCCACGAGCACCAGGAAAACTCCAACGGCACCTTAGCTCGGGAACCCTACTTTTGGTAACAAAAAGTAAGCTCTTAAATCAGGTCCTTATGCAACCGCAGCTACCAGCCTGTAGATAGCAGGAGAGCGTGCTGTTTTATCGACATATAAGGTTGCAGTACTACCTCCACTTACGGAGAACGAAACGCTTGAAGAAGTTCTGCGGCTAGTCTGGGGGGCTGCTAACTCACCTAATAGGGTGCCATTAGCATCAAGAATCCGAGCTCCACTAACTCCGAAAGACTCAGGTTGAAGAGTATATGTGGCCGTCCCGGTATCGACATGTATCATATTGTAACGATCAGCTAGAGGGAAGGAGCCGTCGGCTGTAAAACCGTTGTATCCGTCAAACGTACAATCAGAGGAGTCCTCCACCCTGAACTGTCCCCACATGCCAGTCTCAGCGGGAGCAGCATTCAACTCTCTATTAAATGTGCACTGAGCCATGAGTAATTCTTCAACTGTTACTCCTAGTCTACCGGAAATGGAAGATATTCCTTACAACAAATTCAATGCCCTAGTTTTTGAGACCCTTATCTTTCTCGAAAGATTTTATCCCAAGATCCGTCTCAACCCATGGGTAATTAGAGCTAAAGATAACTGCCATCCTGACTGGACCGAATTTAGAACAGGCATCGTCATGGCAAAACTTGAAAAAGACTTTGTTCAACTACATGAAGAATGGGACATCGAAGAAAAGAAAGCTAACGCGCCTTTATACACTAGGGAACAGAATGGTAAAGTTCTCCGCATCACCGCTCCTTGGGTACTTAATCGCGATAGCGACTCCGTGTAACCCGAATCCACAACTCTTCAATCTCAGCCCACTTAAGGGCCACTCCCACAATTAACATGAACACAAAAATGAATGCAGGCCGGACGACCCACGTCATCCACAGCTCTTTAATCCTCGCGGGAAAATTCACTTTATTATTCACAACTTCCTTAGTAGGCTACTTCGTGGCTGTTATTGCCACCACTGAAATAAGAGGGTTCCTAGACTCTACTTTTTCTTCCCCTTGTACTTACGCACCTTGCGTAGCGTCTCCGCCAAATTAGCCTGCTTCTCTGTCCTCGACGTCTCTCCCATAGATCAGGATGGGGCCCATACAGCGGCCCTTGATAATTACCTACGAAACTATTCCCATGCAAACTCTCTGCACCACAATCACCTGCCTTCAGATGTTCTACGGAGTCGGGCAAAACTATCAGATTGGTCACTACGTATACATCTACAGTCCACAAGGATTAGTTACCTGCAAGGACACTACTAATCAATACGACTGCTCAAATTCAAGAAGTGCATTGTCTACAGACTGACCTGGAGGTGTATAGGCACCTTCGGGTATCATCGTGCGATAGTACACCATCGTGCTTGGATCATAACCAAAGGATCCTCTCAGTCCCCAGTTACTATTGCTCGGCGCAACTTCTAAGGAACCATCACGAGTAACGGTCACTGCACCAGTGTGATCCTCTAATCGTCCCATCATTAATAGATTGCGCAGAACATTCAATTCACCTGGCAGCTCAGTCTCGCCAGCCATTCTTAAATACCCAGCAGTAAATGCGTCTCCAGCATTGTCAAACTGCTGTCCGCCAAAGGCCTGATTAAACTCATCCATAATTAAACTCCATCCGAATAATGCTCCGGGTTTGCTTCTACCTTGTCAGCAAACTGAGCCGTAGTAAGCCCACGCTCCTTCGCTTTCTTACTGAACGCTCCGGGGCGCTCAATTGCTTTCTGAATCTAATCATCTGCCAAAACTAGTCCCTCCCCGAGGTATTCCGTTTAAATTTGCGGCCGGCTTCCCTCTCCTTTTTATATTTTTCTGCCCTGGTTTTAGCCCGGCTGGCCTTACTCATCTCCGCCCTTCTCTTACCCTTTTCGGTCGACTCATAAGTTCCCTTTTTTAGATCCCCCGCTTTCTGTAAAGTGCTAACGGCAATTGCATACGCGGAACTCTTATCCATCTTCGGGTTCTCACGCATGATGGATTTAACAGCATCATCTAGGATGTCAGGCATGAAAAAGAAGACGTTTTGCTACTATAATCATACCGGATTTCACCCAATCGCATGGAAAACCTTATAGGGATCATAGGCGCTCTGCACTTACTAGCCCTGGCTATTGTGAATGTGACCCCCACCCCGAAAGATAACGAGGTCTATGGACGCATCTATAAACTTGTGGAGAAGCTAGCCGGTATTCTCACCACTAAAGTTAAGCAGTAACTACGCCGCGGTTAAGAGAGGAATAACCCAGGGTTGTTCTTTCTCTAGGGCCTTCACGTCTTCTGCCTGGTGGAGCCACTCTAATATTTTCACTTCCCTATCGGGACACCAGAAATCCTGTTGTCTAAACCATTCACCCCAGTCTAGATCAGACTTACATAAATTACACTCACCGCAACACGCCACGAGGTTGCTTTTAACAGTCCCTCCTCCTTTAGCGCGCGGTATAACGTGGTCCACACTGGAGGGTTTATGTCTCCCACAATAAGCACATCCTCCCCACTCATCTAATATTATTCGTCGGAATCTTTTTCTAGCTGTCCTCTTTTGCAAACACTGGAGAGTGAACACTAAATCTGATTCCTGATGGACCATCCAAAAATTGGGCCAACTTTTTTTATATTAACTGATACTTTTAGTGAAACCACGAAACAATCGCATAACGGGTTCCGCTTTTTACAGGAAGAGCTTGGTGAGGAAACATAAAAGAAGAGGGGAAAATAGTAGCCGATCCAGTACTAACAGGGATGCGGAAAGTGTCATTGAAAAAAGTTAAACCTCCTCCCTCAAAATCGCTATTTAACTGGATAAGAAGGGTTAACTCTCTTACCTCTCCGGCGTCTGCACCTTTAGCTTGCTCTCGACTGACATAGTCATAATGCTCCTTATAAAACTCATTAGGACCATATCTCAATAATGTATACCCATTATCTTTACGAACACTTACATCACCAAAAATGTTCATGTAAGCATTAAGCGCCTGACCTACGTAACTAAATAGATCTATATCTAACTGACGGCGATGACCTGGGTTGACATTAATAACATTACCTAACGAGATATTGAGCTGTGACGATGTCCTCCACGTGTCATCCTTCACACTATCTCCTGACTCCAATTCATGGTAGATGAAGGAATCTTCCCACAACCCATTGGGCTCGCTATACTCCTCTATTACCGCCTCACAAAAAGGTTCAGGAAGAAGATTATCGAAAGTACGAATGAAATGAGTTAAAGGCGATGTAGCCGTAGAGTGTTGATACTGAGGAGTCTGTCCCATCTTCCTAGAAATTTATAAGATCGTACCAACCCGTGAGAATATATTTTGTTTTCTCGTCAGTCACTCCCCGATGACTATGAGTAAAATCCGGAGGCCAAACTAATAGCTTACCTGCTTCCGCATGCTCGGTATGATCCAAGTATCTGAAATGAGTTCCTCCCTCAGCTCCATTACTAGTTAGGTAAACAAGCCACACGAGCAGCCTGTTGGCAGACCACACATCGGTCCTTTCACAATGATGAGAGAAAAAACCTTCACCAGGGAGATACCTGGCAATCATGAACTTCTCGGTCATCGAAAAATTCATCCCCGTCAGTTCCTCAAACTCCATGGTGTAGGTGGCAACACAATCCCAGAGATGGTCAAGAACAGCTCGAAAATCTTCCGAGATTTCGTAAGCCTCCGCAAGAGAAAGTTGAATAATCGTTGACTGTTTAACCGTAGGTACTACCTCCCCTACGGAGCCCCCGGTACCTACAACTCCCGCTTCATGAAGCTGGGGATTATCCTCAAACCATTTAATAATCTGGCCGCAGTACTCGGGACCCACCCGATACCGTCTAATAAAATTCTCCACGCTGTAAAAAGCCTTGGCATCTCACTGTACATGGGAGATGAGGGCTGCCGGTCCTCTAAACACAAATGAAGAGGTTTTAATATTCTACGAGTATACAGATATAGGCATAAACCCTCATATGATTTACATCAAAGGCACTGTTAGAAGCATCCCCCGAGGCGGTAGGCCATGGACTTGTGATGGAAATGGGTCCCGGAGATGCAAAACTTCCCTGACTAACAGGATAACAACAGTTACCATCCCCTCCACCATTAGAGCGACTAAAACCAGGCTGCGTACCGTAGGGATGAGTGTGTTGCACCATATTGGCCGTCTGATAAGAACCTACCCCTGACGTAATAGGAGAGGTAGTGCCGCCCGACAGAACTGTACGACTGGCATAATCTTCATCTACATCGCGTCCTAGATCGGCTCCCCGAAAGTAAACCCCCTCTCTAAAGTCAGGTAAATGAATATCAGACACCGTACTTCCATAAGCTCCTGTAGGCCACAGCGCACTTAACCCCGCGTATGTAGCGCGGGAGATAGCGCTTCCGTCACAGATGTGATAAGTTTCCTTCCTTATTTGGTAGGTGTCTCCTACATGTGCGGCCTTACACGCTATATGTCCAAGATAAGCCATGAATAATTAAGAGGGTGACTCTACGCTAGTCTAAGAGCATAGATAACAGATACATTAACCGGTCTATTCTCAGTAGTCGTACCGACAGAAGAATTACCCGTTGCCGGCGCAGCTAAGGCACCAGTATAAGAAGCGGGACCATTACAGTCATTAGTGTTGTTGACATTGTATACCCTACCCGCATGATCATGGTTGGCATAACTATCTACGATATAACCTGAGGGTAGATCCGAGATCCCGGAAGGTTGAGCCCCGGTATTATTGAGAAAAATTCCTCTAAAATCAGGTAGACCAAAAGTCGTCGAGCCATCTCCCGAACCATATAAGGTACCAACGTGTTTAAACAACCCCTCATATATAGTACGACTAACATCCTGACCGCTCGCTATAACACAATGCTCGGGAAGATTCGACGCTGCGAAATCTTGGTCAATGATGGGTAAGGTATAGGGAAAGACGCAGCCAATAGGGATAGGTCCATAACTATGGGCAATCATGGGACACACTTGACGATGTTTCCCGTGGTTACCATCCGGTGACCCCTGTGCCCCAACGTTTGAGCCATTAGTACCAGGGTTCATATTTCTATTGTTACCACCCGCTGACCCACACGAAGTCCCCCAGGAAGCGGTACCATATACACCAGTAACTGTATGAGTATGGTGAGGTAAAACAGCAGTACCCGATAATGAAGCTAACGGGGTCCCCGAAGCAGTAAGCGTCTTGGTATATGTATATTCACCGACAGTGTCAGGGAGAGTAAAAGTATTAAAACCATCTCCTACACCATACGTAGTCCCTAGAACTGAAAATAAGCCAGAATAATCGGTACGACTAACATCAGCTCCAGTAGTCTCAAAAAACTTACCACCGATATCTGGGGATGCACAATTAGTATCCCTTACACCACTCGAAATAGCGAAAGCATAATCCCCCTCCTCATTCATCAATAATCCCGTGAATGAAAGAGGCCACTCGTTTATTCGCATTTGACGAGTTACATTCCTACCAATCCAGGCACCAGGAGCAGCGCTAGAGCTAGAAGCTTCTTTATTAACTGTGCCGCCGTAATGCTTAGACATGATGGGTTGCCGCTGCTCTCATTCTACCCATTATTAACACAAATATAAGGAAACAACTTCATGTGGGGTACTTCAAAAGCCGTTGCAACAGCATCCCCTGAGGCGGTCAGACCCGTAATATTATCGGGTCCCTTAGTTGCATAACTTCCCTGACTAACAGGATAACAACAGTTACCATCCCCTCCACCATTAGAGCGGCTAAAACCAGGCTGCGTACCGTAGGGATGAGTATGTGCGGCCAAGTTAGTGGCTTGGTAAGAACCTACCCCTGACGTAATAGGACCTTCACCCGAGAGGGCCACCCTATCGTAAGCATTCATATCACAATTAAGGTTTCCCCAACTGGTACCACGGAGAGAAGGGCCATTAAGATCAGGCAAAAAGATATCAGCTGTCCCTTGGCTGGCAACACAATAAGCAGTGTCGTCCCAATTTGAACTAAGAGTTGGGTAAACCGCTCTACCTAAACTACGCCCGTCAACCAGAACATAGATACGCCCCAAGGTTGTGGTAAAGGACAGGCCGCGAAAAGCAGGTTGAAGTGAGATCTTTCCAATTGTCATGGGTTCATACCTCCTTAAGACGCTTCGCCAGTATTATCGACATTGAGAAGATAAACGACAGTAATGTTGTCTATTCTATTATCAACCCCTGCACTCCCTACAGAGGCGCCGCCGGTCGCCGGAGCCGCCATCGTGCCATTGTAAGAAGCGGGACCATTACAGTCATTAGTGTTGTTGACATTGTAAAACGAGACATAATGTTCGTGTTCCGCTACATCGTCTAAAACGTAACCACTAGGTAAAGCTCCTGATGTTTGTGCTATTGCCGTCCCTCTCGTGAAAGCCCCTCTCAGATCAGGAATATTAAAGGTAGTAGACCCATCTCCCACGCCAAAGTGAGTACCAAACTGATTAAAGAGAGTGGCATTCTCCGTTCTACTAATCGGCTGCCCACTAGGAATAACATAATCGACTGGGATATTTGAATTACCTACAAAATTGGATTCAGTTGTCGCTAGCAAATACTGAATCAAACACCCAATGGGATAATGAGACTCCTTCGTAGCAAGCATGGGATATACCTGTCTGTGCCTTAGCTGATTTCCTCCTGCACTTCCCGTAGTTCCCGTAGTCATGTTAGACGCGCCAGGGTTCATATTTCTATTGTTACCACCCGCTGACCCACACGAAGTCCCCCAGGAAGCGGTACCATATACCCCCAATGCAGTGTGAGTATGGTGAGGAAGAACCCCTACTCCCGATAATTCAGCAAGGGTGGCTCCCGAATTAGTTGTAGTTCTAAAGTAACCATAACCCCCATTATCACCGGTGTTATCGAAGGTATAGTTAGGTACATTAAACGTAGTAGCACCATCCCCAACTCCGTACAGAGTCCCGTAAGTATCGAATAGTCCCGAATAAGTAGAGCGACTGATCGCTTGTCCACTCGCACAGATATAACCATCTGACATCATCAGTTGGTCACGAGTACCACTCGCCAGGACAAAGACTAATTCACCTACATTGGACTGTGGAGGCTCAACAGGAGCCGTGGGCCACTGATTCAGCGTTGCTCTTTGATAATAAATCTCGGTACCCGATGTCCAACACCCACTCGCATAAGTAATGGTAGGGACATTAGCTTGACCGGTAAAACCGCCGAAACCCTTAGTCATAGTTCTTTAGGGGGACTCACGTCGCGGTCCCTGAAGCGACCCAGTCAGAAGGTAGTGTAAACCTTTCTCCTACTTCAGGATGAAGGGAATCCTCCCATAACTTCATCCCATCCAACTCGTAATGTTGTTTCCAATTCGCCGTATTATCCGTCAACATCCGATCAATTTCATCTTCAGCTGCTTTATCTTCGGCAGCTTTAGAAGTTACTTGAGGGAGTTCTAAGGTAGGAAGCTTATCAACTGTTAAAGGAGTAGTAGAAAGAGACAGACTATGAAGTTTGGCATAATAGGCTGCGTAAATATTGAAAGCTGTCTCACTTAAATCCGGATCCGTCACATCCACGGCATGAGAAAGAGTATCGTCAATGGAGGCACGTATCTCCCGATCCGCATCCTCTAACCTTTGTTGAGGAGTCTTGCTATTTACCACCCATGAGGACGTTCCCGTCGACCAGGTAAGGTACTGAGCATCACTAACACTAGGCTTATTGAAAGGGCCGCTATATCCTAGGGAAGATAACTCTGCCAGAGTAATGGAATGGGAATAGCGCGTTTCCTTATTATGTAAGCGCATTCGAGCAGGAAGATACTGTGGTTCGACACCACTTAAGCTAAAAAGAGCTTGAGTGTAATTTGCCATATCACACCTCTACATAACTGACTGCGATATCCAAATCAGCGGAAGAGCTTGCTTTAGCTACAAGCTTTTCTCCACTTGGGAGAATATATTTACTAGAAAGAAGCTCAACGTTTGCGTCTGCCGGAACAGGTATTGTGAAGGCCAAATAATTCTGAATTACATCACTAGCATCATTGTGAGAGGTCGTGATATCAGCAGCAAAGGACCCATCTCTATTAGCTACCAAAATACTCAACACAATGGTGCTATTAGACGTCGACGTCACCACCGTTGTGTCACCGACTCCTAAAGACGCCTGGGAAGCGTGATAAAAAGTTGCCATAAGCTCCCGCGCTCTTGTAAGAGTCTAACTCAATCCAACATACCAAGTCTATCAAAGAAATTGAACAATCCGGGAGAAACCTCAAAAGGCAAACCCAGGAAGAACTAAAAATAGTAGGATTTGAGTAAAAGCCTTCTCTCATGGGTCTATTCACCCCCGAAAAGATAGTCCAAGAACGCATGAGGATTTGTAAGGAATGCGAGCACTTCTTCCGGCCAACTAAATCCTGTAAATTATGCGGGTGCTTTATGGCCGCAAAAACCCGTGTAAAAGGTATGTCATGCCCTCATAAACCGCCCAAATGGGAAGCCATTAAATAGAATTAACCGAGCGCAAAGATAAGTCCTAAAAGCTCTCCTTCACTTATAGGAGCGTCAGAAGCAAATAGAGTTAAAGCAGCATTTCCCGATGCGAGAGCTGCTGTAGAAATTGCTTCAGCAGCTAACCCGGACCCTAAAGCATAATTTGCCTCCACCACGGCTGCATTGCCAGAGGCTAGAGCTTCGGGAGAATCAGCAATACCCGCGGCACCCGATGCAATGGCGATCGCGGCATTAGTAATAGCTAAATCGGACTGCTGCATTCCACTGGTTGCAGCCAAAAGTCCCGCATTACCCGACGCGAGAGCTTGAACTGCAATCGAACTCGCCGCAAGGCCGGAAGCAAGGGCCGGAATCGCATCCGTATCCGCAGCAAGGCCTGAGGCCAATCCTTCCTCAGCGGCCACTAGGTCAGTGCCATCCAGACCCAGCTTTGTACCGACCCAGATCAGACCGCTAGCACTAGCAGCCAAATTAACGTTAATCTCCCCAGAAGCAGCGAGATTTAATACTTGATTTCCAAAACCACTCCCAGTAGTAAGCTCACCCGTTATTGGAATACTCTCATAGTCATTAATCTCAGCGAATAAACCGCCGCTATAAACCAGGGGCCTTCTTTTAGCCATTAGGAGAGAGCAATGATTAGACCGGTAGCCTCACCTGCACTTAAACAAGGCGCACCGGCTATTGCCGCTAAGGCTGCATTACCCGAAGCCAGTGCAATCGGTGCATCAACCAAGGCTGCATTACCGGAAGCTAACGCTGTAACTGCTATAGCTAGTCCAGCATTACCCGAAGCAAGAGCATTTGCTGCTACCACTATGGAAGCCAGACCGGAAGCAAGGCCCGTATTGGCATTAACCACCGCTGCATTACCAGAAGCCTGAGCTATCACTGCATCCACCACGGCGGCTTCACCCGAGGCCAACGCGATAACCGCATCGGCGAGTCCGGCATTACCTGAAGCTAAGGCTACGGCGGTGTTAGCGAGAGCCGCATTACCAGATGCTAAGGCAGCAGTGGCGTCCGAGAGGGCTACACCATCATTGGTGAGTTTGGAGCCGGCAAATAGAAGACCACTTGCAGCCGCCGCTAATGCAATATCTACCCTTATCTCGTTGAGAGTATCACCACCCCCGACTACACCACTACCCGCAATAAGAGTGCCACCTTCCGCACTACTAATAATGGAGTCACCCTGCGGTAACTCACTGGGTGATCCACTTACTAAAACTAGGGGTCTTCGTTGTGCCATAACTAAATCTTATTAGCCTCCAGTATAAAGAAATGTAGGAGGTTGGATCTGAACACTGAGAGCAGTAGCGGATAACGCGAGCCCTATAGGGCTAGAAGCTTCATAAGCCCATGCCCCGGAACCGGCAATTATTCCCGAAGCGGTTTCATATTTAACTACTTGTCCTAAATACTTAGAAAGAAAATAATATTCCCCAGGGCTTAATGCAGTTTGAGCAGTAATATTCGCATCCGATAATGTAGCTACTCCATCCAAATTTACGGTAACGTCTGATCCATTAGTGGCCGCAGCCGTAGCTATTCCTATTGGTCTTAATTGGAAATTTTGAACTCCACTGTAAGCCAGGGCCGGAACAGCAAAGTTACCACTAGCACACACCACCTCACCAGCAATTAGGGCGGCGCCTGCCGTCATCGTGGCTTCAGGAGCCGGGTTGGTTACTACTCCTTGCCCATTCGCCAGATAAACAGTTGTTCCATCCGCCTGATAGCTGGAATAGTTCCGGTTGAATATCGCTCTATTCGCCACCGATAACAGCCGTAGATTTAGTTCCCATTCTACACCGCTTATACAGAGTCATCCTGTACAAGTCGAGGCATAGCTGGTTGAATCTTCATCATAGTAGACCCAATAGCAGTACCAACCTCGCATAAATACATCCCAGAAACCTGAGCAGTGCCTGCATATGCAAGGAATTCTGTTCTAAATTGAGCGTAATTTACTAAAGTTCCCCCACTAGGACTCACATAATAAGGTTCTCCAATATCCAAACTGCTAAAAACAGCCACACTAGAGTCAGATACAACTCGAGTTAGTGCGCCTGCGGTCACCATATCCATGGCCACCCCACAGACGGCTGATGTTCTTTCCCCGCTAGGCCAAGCCTTCAAAATCGAGCCCGATACCGAAGTGTGAGGAGTGACCGCATCTCCAGTATTTATGCTTTCTCCAGCAACAAACGATAGGAGCACAATAATCTCTAATTCTACTCTCTAACTTTAGCGCGGGCCTTGTCCACGGGGCTTTTTTCTTCCATGAGATGCTTTGCTATTCCGGCCGTTCCCCTGTCGCGTTTTTTTGAGCTTTGGGAGAATCTGATTGGTATCCTTCTCTTTAGTCATTAGCTAAGTCCCATAATCAGACCGATAACTTCGCCCTCGCTCTGACCTGGATCATTGCCACTAGCCACTACATCCTGCCAGTTACTACCATTCCAAACAGTCAGATTAGCGTCAGTGGATCGAGTCCAGAGAGAGCCATCCACAGCATTCGTAGGAGCAATAGCGCTGTAAGAAGGCGTGCGGGCCGGAGCAGATTCGTACCAACCACTAGAGGACGCATCATAAATAAACAGGTTACCCATGAGGGTATTGAACCAAATGCTTCCGTCACGTGGGGGTGCGTTCTTACCGCCAGTTCCAGATGGAGGAACCTCACTCTTAATCGCTAAAGCTTCGGCATTAGTGATGTACCAATCAGGTTTAGTAATCCCATTACCAGACGCATAAACAAAGAGACGTCCTTCATTGGTATCAAACCAGAGTGACCCGGCTTTATAACCAGTTCCGGGACTACCCGAAAGAGTTGCGCGTCCACCCCCGGTACTCTCCACCGTTACGAAAGCACCAGAATAACTAGTTCCTATATCTGCCCCACCTAGAACCCCTACATCAATAACTTTGGAAACACCACTTGCATAAACACTAATACCGGACCCACCTACAACGTTGGCATTTTCTTGACCTGAGATAAGACCTATCCCCGCGTTATAACTAACGTCTACAGAGCCCTGCCCACTGATATTAGTGGAGACAATGGCGCTACTGCCGCTAGGTGTAACCGTAATCCCCGGACCTGCAACAACACCACTTATAACCGCATTAGTTATGTTATCGGCCCCCGATATAACAATGAATTGGGCCCCAATTCCGCCGGAATAAGTAACCCCAACACCTCCCATACCCAGGGAGTTAACAGCAATAATATGAGCGTCTCCACTTGGAGTAAAGGTAATACCAGAACCGGGCAGAATGCTTCCCTCGGAAATAGGAGAGGTCTGGATTCCACTCGCCGTAAGGTTTAAGTCCTCAAGGGCACGAACTATCCCCTCGAAGTTATGGGTGTACCCGATGGGGCATTTTGCATAAGAAACAGTACCCACGCCACTTATCGTCGTAATGATTTCATCAATGACATCGATGATGCCTCTGAAACTGTGTTCATGTAGCGCCCGATAAGTGGATCCATGAACAGGACAAGGTGCAAGTGCCATGTATCAATTTTAGTATGCACCCCCAAGTTTGATTCTAACTCAGTTGAGACAGCTATTTGTCTGAGTACTCTAGCCGATTTTTTACTCCGAGTTCAGTATTCTCCCAGAGCTCCTCATCTTGTAAATTTTCAGCTAATTGCCAGGCCGGAATCCCCAGTTTAGAAGCTCGAAGACGCAAAGCTTTCCAAGTAATTTTTTCTGATGGCTCAGCTACGTTCTTGTTCATGGTAATACACTATTTACTTCTATCTTAAAGGTTTCGTCTATAGTAAGCAATGCCCACGATGCTTTGTAAGTTCATTAAGCTACAACTCTTGTTTAAAACTACCTCATAACAGATAATTTGCGTTAGGCAGAGTCTTTTAAATAAATATCCTCTGAGTGCTTTAAATGGACCTTATAAAATTTAGTGGTTATCCATTTTAAAAACAGGTCTCACTTTGCGTCAGTTTAAAAACTTTTAAATAGCTTTAAAATTGGGAATAACGAGAGTCGAAAATATTCACTAGAAGGATATAGAAAAAATAGGAGTTTTGAGCTTCGTGCCCTTGTGTGCGTTCTATGTCATTAGGTGCTTCTTCCTCTCACTCGCGTGTCCCATCTGATACACTGCGCATAGGTTGACAACCTCCTCATGTCGTTTTCTGATCGTGCTGTCGTCCTCTTAGGACTCCTTGATACAACTGAAGCTCATCACCCCACCACCGAAAGGGCTTTAGCCACCTCGGTACGAGGTCACTGGCGAGTGGATGAATACTCCTCGTGTTGCGTATGGCGATGCAGCTGTGAGCGTTCTGACCCCTTGATCATTCCTCTTACTGATTTAAAGAAAGTCAGGCTCCCTACCAACCTCATTCCCGCCTGTGAGGTGTGTAGATCGGAGTTTGAGAATGCCCGAGGAAAAACAGGTCATCTCTGGGCCTGGTTAGAACGGAATCGACCCCTTATTAGCGAAGAGAAGCACCTCTATTTACCCGATGATCTGGGATATTGCCGAGATGTGCGGGAAGGTCGCAGTATTCGCACTCGTCGTTTTGTTTATGAAACCTTTTGGAAGAAAAACTTAAATTATAAACATTTCGTGCGCAGTAAGTGCTGTGATGAGCACTGCATTAACCCTTATCATTTATATGTATGTCGCAGTCCTGCCGCCAAAGTTTCTCAGCCCATTCGTCATTACATTCAGAAGCTAGCCGCGCAGGGAGTTTCTTCCAAAACGACCCAACTTCTTTTGCGCGATCAGCTTTCCTTAGATCTCTCCGTCAGATCGATACAGTGCGTGCGATCCGTAGACGGGAAATCGAAAAAATTGGTTATCTTATAGAGGAGCTAAAATTTTTACAACCAACGGACGTAAAAGAGTTAACCACGGCTCTAGGACAAACTCCCAATACGACCCGTGAGCATCTTCGCAAGTTAGCTCGCCTTGGGTTAGTAGTTAACATCCGGTTCGAACAGCACTCCCTTTATTGTTTAAATGGCGATTTCAACTTATTTATCGAAGAAATACTCACCGAACTCCATGCCGTTGCGTGAAACTAGTAATGAGGAGAAGACTCCTCTATGGGAGGAAAAATATCGTATCCCAAACCTCCCTTTGTGGATTTATACCGATAATGAGCCACCCTCCTCGTTGGCGGATTGCAAGGCTAAAGTAAGTGCCACTCAATTTATCCTCGATGATATAGAAACTCAGATAAAAATAAGAGAATTAGAGTTAAAAATAGGTAGTTCACGCCATAACAGCAATTTAGACTTTGAAAAATGGAGGCTCCAAGCCCTAAAGGCGAAGCAAACTCACCATCATTTACTAAGTGCTTATACCTACTGGCTCACTTTGAAGAGCGAAAATACTATCGACGTCGAAGAAAAATTAAATAAGCTTATTATTCTCCTTATTGAGGAGCCTCACGATTTCACCACCCAGGCCGCTCGCTTACTGGCCTGAGATAAACTCTCCCCTCCTTTATTTTTATTACATGGACACCTCTCTTCGCGAAATAAAAGCTATCCGCGATTCTCTCGCTGGTATCGATGTCTCACTGCAATTATTAGCGGCTCAACGCGATAAAGAACACCGCACTACGGCTTTTCTCTCGAAGCGGTCGATGTGTCAACGCTTAAACATCCCCGCTGTGGCTTTAGATCGTCTAATTCACCAGGGTATTGCTTCCGGAGGTAAGTCAGGGCTTGTCGAAGGAAAGCACTTTTGTAAACTAGATCCAGAGGAGCGTAATAGCTCTAAATTCCTCTATGACCCGCACGCCATCATTAATTCCGCTTGGAGTAACTTTCAACATGTCTGATCCTTCTAGGAATGCCACATTATTAATTAAACAGCTCTTTGGAAAAAGTGAAACCGATAATATGGTCGCCGCTGGCACGATGCGGATGATTCTGGCCGATATTACGAAACTATATTTTGACCATAAAGGAGTAAGAGGAAAGGGTATCCTGGTATTTAACCCTGAAGAACCGGATAAAAGCAGGTATCTCACGATCACCGACCTCGAAGCGGATATAGCGGTTGCTCAAGAAGTGATGAATAAAGAAGCAGAAGAGTTGTTCCAACGCGTCGTCAAAATTATCGAAAAAGAACATGAATCCGATCTTGCTCTTATCGCCATGATCCATGATGCGGGTGTTGCCATCCATCTTTTGGATGCGGAAGAATGCAATAAAAAAATAGACGAGTACGCCAATGGTCTTATTATCTAGAGATTTTGTTTCCCCTTTTGATGTAATAGGAACCACCACGACCTTTTTTGGTGGGGAAATTGACCTAGATCCGGCTTCTAGTCCCCATGCTAATAAGGTTGTGGGGGCCACCAAGTACTTTACTTGGAGGGATAATGGCCTCAAACAAACCTGGAAAGCCAAAAATCTTTATTTATACCCTCCCCGGGATGTTCTAGCAGGGGATGAACAACCCAAAGAGACGCGTCTTTTTCAAAAAACAACTCGATTTAAAAAATCCAGTCAACGTGTATGGTTAGAACTAGCTTATGAAAAGTGGTTACGGAAAGAGTTTGATCAGGCAATTATATTTATTACTTCTTCGGAAGTGGCCCTTCTTTCTACGCAACGAATAGGGTTTGACTTCCCTATTTGTATTCTGAAGGAGCGCCCCAAACTATTGATAGATAATAAAGAACTTAATAAAGTAAGAAGCTCCAAAGTATTCGGTTTTATCTTTTATTTGCCTTCAATTAATAATTACCAAGAGGCTACCACTCACTTCTCTGCTTTGTATAGTACTCTGGGACGGGTTTATATTTAAGTTCCTCAGCAGTGTCCCACGAGTCATCTGGCCCATAATTATCATTCTCACCAAAACCTATTCCGACAGGTCTTTTTCTTTGCATTCTTTCTCTTTCTTCCCGGATATCCTCTCTGTGTTTGTGCTTCTTCGCAGTGTTAAATAATTCTCCAGCGAAGCGAAAGAAGTGCGGATTGCGGTCTACATGATGTAGGCGACGTTTGACGTGGCTTTCAGCTCGCCTTTCTGGGCCGGAACGTTCGAAATCGCTCATCAGACACCATAATTCATTAATTCACGCACAGCGGCATCATTTGCATAGAAATTCGCTGCTGCTGGAAGTGCTTCCTCTCTACCACGGATCATCGCTTGAGTAGCAGCATCAGTGTAATCATAGTGATGAGCAAACTCGGGTCCCAGAGTCATAGTGCTCTTAATAGATTGAGTATTAACTGGTGAAACCGCATCAGGATCCTTATAAGCTTGTTTAAAAGCTGGATCTCTCATCAGGCTATATTGCTTTCGGGCGGCATCTATACGGTTTCCTAGGCGATCATACTCCTCCGAAATATGAGGACTAAACCCTTCTACATCTTGACGACCTATAGTATGGAAGCGATCCATAGTGTCATCAAAACGAGTCATATAGTTTTGAACCGCATCCGGAGTACTTACTCCGGTTAGTCCTCTAATATCGGACATAATATCCTTAATTTGATCGTAGGTAGCAGCGGCTCGATTATCGAGTTCTTCGGTAGCTTGTCGCTGATACTCCTGACCCCAGAAACCGGCACTAGGATCTCCTCCGCCATTATCATTCCCACCAAGACCACTAAAAATAGAACCTGCTAGACGAATAATATCAGGTGCATTATCTGTAAGCGCTCCCCATATACCTCCTCCCGAACTCGAATCAGTACCCGTAGAAGAAGTCCACGGATTATTATCCATAAGGCCTCCCAACTGGTCTCCACTAAAAACATCCCCCGAAAAAGGAGTGTTGCCGAAAGGACTAGTTGTCCAACCAGGGTCCGAGCCAGTATCGTAGGGGACGTTCCAATCGGGTGTATTGCTGTAGTCCATCCCACCTATAGAGCCCGGGGCGATGTCACCCCAAATAACGTCGGACATTCTACGCCTCGTGTATACCTTATTTTAGACTATTAGTTCTAATCTTAAGGTATTAATTGTTGACGCCGTCTTCTCGCAAAATCGAAGATAACGTTATGAGCTTTAGCCCGCTGTCCCAAATGAGCATAATAACTGGCGCCGGAGCGTAGAGGAGACGCCGCCCACTCGCCGGCGATTAAATGAAGGGTGTCGGGAGAGATGGGGTCTACACTCGGATCTACCCCTCTGTTCCTCAGCAGACGAAGGGCCGCATGGTCTTGCTCCACAGGGCCGAAAGAACGTAACTTTAAAGCTTTAGCTGCAGAATCCCAGGTAAAAGGCATAAATTGATAAGCTCCGGCTGCTGCACTCGTATGACGTCCACTAGTAATTGGATTATCGGGATGAATATCAAGATTAGGTGCAAGCCCTCCTCCAAACATCATCCGATATTCCGGTGCATTCTTCTTAGAATTCCAAGTCCCCTCCATAAATGAAATAGTATCTAGCCACAGCCGTTCACTGGGAGATATGGCAGGTAAGTAACTCTCCTTGATGGGGGGTGTGTTAGGAACGCCTTCAGTCTGAGGAGGTACAACTGGAGAGGGTTCCTCACCGGTAACTACACGCCGCGCACCTTCGAAAGCAGCTGCTTTGAGTACCCACGGTAGGGCCTCTCTCACTAACTTACCGATGATGGGCATCTGACTAAGCAGCGTCGATGTTATTATACCGCTCGTCGTCACCAAAAAGATCAACGTTAGTATCGACGACCACGCCGATCTCTTGCATGACTGATTTATACGCGCGCTCTCGACATACGAATCTAAAGATGGTTTTCCAAAGATATTGATCACGCGCGTCTCCCTTTAATGAATAAGCCTTCTTTTTAACTCTCGTTAGGGTTAAATCATCCTCTAGGGAAAGCCCCACACGAACGCAAGTGTCTTGAGGGTCCATAAAGCAAGTACAGTCTCCAATTATTCTAGCGCGAATGTATATTTGCTAATATGAGGGACCTAAATATGAAGAGAATATAAAATACACAATGGCACAGTCGCGCAGACATCATACCTGCTAACCTCTGCACGTCCTCACACACTGAACTTCTGTAATCAAATGGATTCTTCTCGGTTACTTACAATTGCTCAAACTGCCGAACTACTCAACTGTTCTGCGGGGTTTGTACGTAAGCGGATTGCACTAGCCGAAGCTAATCAACCAGGAGGCTGGCCCAAAGGAATATTTGTTAATCTCCAACCAAATGGAGCTAAGTCCCTTTATAGAGTCAACCAAGACGCTCTTCAAAAATACTTAAATGGATCCGAGTCTCCCGCCGAAGAAGAGGCCTGTAGTTTGGGCTCAGTATTATCCTCCATGTAGTCTTCTCCTCTCTTTAAGTTAACGCCCACCCACCTGCATAAGCCACATAAATTCCACTAGGACTACCCGTATCATCCGCTTTATAACGGAAGGAGCCGGAAGGCCCTGTTCCTGTTAGTGCTCCGGTATAGATATCGGCGACAGGCACCCCTGTGGCAGTGATCACACCGGAAGCCATAATGGCTCCAAATGCGCCGGACGCCACTAATGCAGAATCAGCGTAAGCAGCGCCAGAGGCAAAGGGAACCGTCGCTGTAGCAGATGTATCTGCAAAAGCCGCTCCTACTTTGTCCCAAGCTGCCCCATTCCACACTTTCAAATACTTCTCGGAAGTTGAGGAATCAACCCAGATCTCTCCGGTGGAATTTCCTGGTGAGCCTACCGGGGTCGAGTTAGGGGCACTAGCAGCGTATGCGGAGCCTCCTACTTTTCGGATAGATCCCGCCGAATCCTTAAAGTAAAGTCCAGGATCTGCTGCTCCAAAACAAATAGCCGGCTCACCTGTTTGAACCGTCGCTCCACTAGGGCGGTCAGCGGCATTACCCGTTCGTTTGAAGAGAAGGGTTACTGGAGTAGATGACATTAATAAACACCCCCGTTAATTAAAAGAGGCTCAATAGAAGGAGGAATGGTAACCCCATCGTCATATTGCCCCCCATTAAAGAGAGGGGCAACGAGACCTGAAGCTAATGGAACTAGGTCACCATCTTCATAGTGCCCTCCATCAATGATATCTCGCTCGGAAATAGGTAAGAAAGGATTGTAGTCACCAATTTTCGTCATGACGAAGCCACTGGCTACGATAGGCCGACTAGAATCAGCTCCCGAAATAGCAGTATCAAAATTAAGGGCCTTAATGACCGCGGGGAACATATCCGGATACATCAAATGCGTAGGAGTATCCGTCATTGAAGGACTATATTTCTCCCACCAAGCGAGATCTTTATCACGTTTCCGTGAATCAGTTTCTTTCTTAAGCTGCTTAAAGAAATACTGTCTATATCTTCCATCCATGGGCTCATCGGCGGGCTGATCTAACCACGGATTAATAACCGTAGCGGTAGCCGGTAAGCGATTCCTTAAGTCGAAAAAGGATGCATAAAGATGCTTACACCACTTAGGCATATAAAAGTACATATTGGGATCGGAAAATGTCTTCCCATCATCTTTATATTCCGGAGCCTTTAAGAGAGTATTGACATAGATAAAACCGAAGTCGCGGGCTGCACCCGGATAGTCGCGAGTCTCTTGTAATCTCTCCGGACCAGTTTCGGTTCCCCCCGGATCGTAAGTGCCCGGTTTCAAATCTTGAGGGAGGGTGTAAGGATATATTCGTTTTGTGTTGTACTTATAAAGATTGAAATCCTCTCGTCCTACATAATCAGGACAACTACAACTGTAGCGATACTCCGTTGTTAAATAATCTCCGGGGGTAGGGTTGGATGCCGCCGGAGCACTGAGGGTATTACTATCGATTACACTCCAACTAGTATTAGTTCCATTAGCTAAAAACAAAGTATTATGATCCCCATGAGCACTAGTGGAGGGATCAGCAATAACCCCATCTGTACCAACATTGACAAGAGTATAGTTACCGTAACTTGTCTTCTCTGTACCATCCGCATTAAAGCGGTCAGATAATACTTCACCGATAAAGTAGGTAACGGGAGGCCCGAAGTTTCCATTTAGAACAACCGCCAGGATCCCTTCAGAATAGGTTGTAACACTCTGGATAGCGAGACCGTAGTCAAGAAAGTTATAAACATCGCGTGGCCTAATCGTAGTGACATGCATCGCCATGTCCTGTTTCATAGACGGATACATCCACACCGCCCCCGGAATAGCAGGGCCCAAATTCTGTGTACCGGAAATGTAGTATCTGAACGTATAGTTCATTCCTACAAAGGCCTGATCCGCATACATATAAAGCTCATACCCTCGTCTCCATCTGCACCAAAGAGAGGCATAATCATAGTCACTAAGTAAACCGAAATCCTTCAGTTCCGTCTGGGGACGAAACTTAGCTTCCGGAGGCATTGCTCTATTTAGTTGGCGCGTAGTGTCCGCTCCGTGCAGATTTTTAAACGCAAACTTAGAAGAGCGCCGCTCAAAACTCTTATAACCAAAAGTAGAACTACCGAAGTGATTCTGACCTATGCGGCTTCCCACTTTTTAATAAAAACCACCTTGGGCAAATATAGACAACCCGGAAGCACTAAGACCACCTGAAACAGCGGCTGGCCCATTTCCATAGTATCCAATACATAGGATATAACCTTTCTCTAAATACATTGCTTCAGACTTACCAAGCTCAATTGGCCTTGCCAAGTTAGTATCACCGGTACGTGGAGTAGGGGCGATAGTTGCGGGTAATTCGACACGTTGAATCAAACCCTCAGTACTGCCTGATAGTCCGACCTCGAATTTTCCTAATAATAGGGAAGATGAAGAAGATGGAGCTGCCTGGTCCGGCGCATAAAGGTAAACACCAAAGGCGGCAGAATAAATACCTGCCGTATCAGGGTATCCCTCATTAGAGACTACCCAAAGATCTTCTACGAGTCCGCCATCTTCAGAGGGAATATCACCCACCCTCACCAGTTGAACTAGGTTACTAAAAGTAGGATTGCCCTGGTTAGTGACCGTTGTCGACCCACTAGTGAACCTCGCTCCTCTCAGGAAAGGACGGTCAACCATTAAGGGTTGTTTATTAGTCGAAGTGGAGGCCATTAGTGTTTACGACAAATACTTGAATTAGGGGGAGAGGGCCCGGGTAGGATCTACCAGTGTATCCCCTCCCCAAGGCTGAACCGGTATACGAGCACCCGGCCCTAATTCTACATCTGACACCCCTACCTCGGCATCGGCTTCTCTAAGTGCATTGAGTTCCTCCTGAAGTGCATCAATCTGAGCCTGTAAGTTATTAACTAAAGTATCTCCACTCTTTAATAATGAATCAGTCCCTTCTTCACCAGCAGAGGGCGTAGGAGCGGGCTGTGTTCCTCTGCTCTTATCCTGTCTATTCCATCTTTCTTGATTTCTACTTCTTATACCATCTATAACCTCACCTAAACGCTGTCCTCCATATCTCCCTCCGGGACCTAATCCTCCACGCCCGTAGTACTTATCATATACAGAATAAATAGGACGTTGACCCCTCGACATACGTACAATATCAATCACTCTTTCCGCAGCTGGGGTAACATTCCTCGCGAACAGACCTATCTCATCAATAATCCCTGCAAACCCGGAGCGACGTGGACGATCTTCGCCATGAACCGAAGGTGGGGCTTCTGCCACGACGGAATAATCGGAGAGGGACCCTGGACCGGCAGGTCCTGCGTAATTGGGATAGTCGGAGGACATGGAAAGAGGCCTAATAAAGTAAGTTTAAATCACCTACGTAGGTGGGCAAAATTATCTTGCAGGTAGGCCAAATTCTTGGCTACAGACCCTTTGCCTTGCGCTTGGTTACGACCCGCATTGAGATAAGCTTCTGAGATGTCTCGACGTACATTCTGGAGAACCGGAGAATTAAAGGTTTCATTAGCTACGGCTATTTCAGTGCCTCCCTGCGTCGCTCCAGTATGAAGCTGATTCTCAACTGCATTAGCCGTAGCTACTGCACTTTGAGGAACATTGCCACCCATTGTGGACATTTGAGTTGTATTGGTAATAGAGCCGACCCCTTGTTGACTAGCATTAGGGTTAACTAACTGACGCTGCTGAAGTTCATAAGCTAATCCCGGGTGTGCCTGTGCCCAGGCGGCTAGATTGGCCGCAATTTGGGGTGACTCAACTCCGTGAATCGTGGATCTCATCAGAGCACGACGGATATCCTGTTGATCCACATAGGCCTTCCGAGCGGCATAGTAATCCGCAATACTTCCGTACTTACTTGGGTCCAGAGGCTCAAGAGCGCGGTCAATAGCAGCCGCAGCCGGATCGGCTTGCCCTAAAGCTGCACGACGATCACTATCTCTCTCGTCAGAACCTAAACCCTGAGGGGGTGTTGGATCGATGTTTCCAGGACCCGGAGGATTAGGTACCGGAGGAGGTGGTGTTACATCGCCTAATACATCCCCGTTATCCTCGCGGAAAATAACTCCAGGGGTGGCATCTGGAAGTTGAGCAGAACCTTCCGTAGGGGGTGGGCTTTGATTACTCAAATAAGCTGCGGTACCACCACCAACGACTAATCCTCCTAACCCGAGTTGGACCCCTCGGTTACGTAAAATCTGCTGGAGATCAGCTACCCGATTACCCACTGCTGCATCACGTGCAAGTAACCCTATAGGTACCTCACCACCAGCTAGTTGACGCTGGCCATTCACCACGCGGACACTGACGGGCTCAAAACGCGCCCCAGCTGGAGTACGTACAATTTTTCCGCCCGGAGTACGAGTAATAGCTCCCATGGCTTCGCGTGCACCATCGTCGAGTCTCCTTAAAAATTCTGTCCCTCCGGGGCGAGAAATTCTTTCTAAAATAGTTTGAGGATTTACCTTGTAATGAGTCCCTGCTCGTTGAGCGATCTCCGAAAGAGATTTAAAAGTACCGGGATCATTAACACTTAAAGCCCGTAGCTCTGGACTCAGCTCGCTAACTTTAATAGTCCATTGAGGTTTAGGAGCAGGCGCTTGCCTCACAAGCTTGCTCAAGCTTCCTTTTATCGCAACCGGGGAGGGGAACTGACCCCTACGTACAAGCTGAGCCACTTGAGGAAGGAATTCTGGTCCCAATCCTTCCGTCGCCATCCTCTGGAGGATCTGTGGATGAATAGTGCCGCGGAGTCCACTACTGGCGACTTGGCTTTCGAGAACCTTATAGAGGGTCTCAGGAGATGCATCCGCAATACTCTCCGTCCCCTTAACGAGTGCTTCATTTAGAGGAGTAGCGTGAGGCTTAGGACTATATAAGCGGCCACCAATTCCTCTTCCAGGCGCTACGGTAGTTCCTTTCTTCGTCGTTGTTTCGACAATAGATCTAGCTCCCGGAGGGAAACGGAGCCCTATCTTAGGTTGGAATACTCGCGCAGCATCCTCAACACCTGGAAGAAGTTTAGGAAGGTTACGCATCTCATTAAGTGCCTCCCGTGCTGCCTTACTATCTAAACGGCTCAGCGCATCAACGAAAGCTTGACGAGCCTGTGGGCTAGTCAAATGTCCCCCCGCTTCTCTAAGAATTTTGGATAAGATACTCACTAGACTTTAGGGTTAACTAATAAACCTAGTCTATCTCCAATTAGCCCAAAAGTAGAGACGATCGGCACGAGACACGTCTGGAGGGCCTGGTATGGCCTGTATAAACTCTCCTCCAGACCTTTCAAATCTATAACGTGATACTACTGGATCTCTATAGTTCGCTACATAGAGCATATGCGCTAGACGATCACATTCATACATGTAGTTCTCACGCCATATCCTCGCAGTCTCCCGCTTGTCCTGAATATTAATAGATCGTGAAACATCACCTAAAATCGTCTCTTGCCTACTCGTGGCGCGCCCTGTGGCTAATTCTGTGAGACGCTCAGCATCCTCACATCTTTCAATCTGTTGAACAATTTTGTCATAATAAAATTCGCTCGGAACACTATTACAAGCTTCGAGTAAACGAGCATAATCCCCGGCTGGGACTGTAGCAATGTTATACCCTAGATGATACGCCACCCGGCTGAAATTATAATCATCTAGGGCGTACCCAAAAACCTGAGCAGGGTTTCGAGTTAACTGATTAACTGCCGCATAAACAATCTCTCGCTTTGTAGCGTCAGTCTGAGTGGCATTAAAAACGACACCCTGTTGAGCTAGATACGATTGGATCTGCTGAAGTTCACTTTCCGTTAGTTGGGCCACAAGCTAAAAAACCCTTTTATTCTTCTATTCTACGTACACTGAGCCTGTAGCAAAAACTTCTACCCAATCAACCCTCTTAATAGCCTCTAATTGTTCGAGCTTGGTGAATTTTTCCCCAGGGAGATTCTGACGTAACTCAATAATCTCTTTAGCAGTTTTACTACCCACGCCTGGTAAGCATTGTGTTAAGCCCTGTTCTGTAAGGGTATTTAAGTTAATGCGGTTATCCACAGGGGGGATGGGTTTAATTACCTTTTGAGCCTTAGGCTCTTGTTTAACGTGACGGCGGTTCCTGCGGGTGCTCACCTTATTTACGGGTTCCACCTGTTCCTCGACTATGGGACCTACCTGATCTTTATGAGCAAAGAAGACCTTCCCACTGGTGCTGGACCTCACCATAAAGTAGTCCCCATCGTCATGGATAGAGATTACTTCTACCTTTACCCCACTGGGTTTATAGCAATAAGAGGTGGTTTCCATTGTGGTAGTGGTCATGTGAAAAGACAGTATATAAACAGTAGTTTAAAGGAAAAGGACCCTCCTGAGTAAAGGGTCCCTTTTATTATTCAATTTTTAGGAGTCATCCGATATGCACCATATGCAGCACCACTGAGAGCAGCGAGAATAAGGAAGAACTCCATTATCTTAGAGCGGTTGTACTTGTAAGATGAGAGACTTTCCCCCGTGGTCTCGGTTTGGGGTATAAAAAGTGGGAAACCCACAAAGGCATTATAAAGGAATGTAACAGTGCACCAGGCCATGAAAAAACCCTCTCCGAAGAGAGGGCTTTAACTTTTACTCGATGATTATCAAGGAGTAGTTGAGGTATAGGTCTGAGACTCCACAATGCCATCAGGCTGAAGAGCAACATCCTGACGCTCAGGAGGCGCATCGGCAATAAGCCAGCAAACCTCACAAATTGCGAGGGCTTTGTCATCACCAGATAGCTTGTTGACTCCAGCACGAGGGTCATAAACACCTGAGCCTTGAGCCAAACCGGAAGCTGAGGCACCGCCGAGATCGACGGTGGTAAACAGTTTCCACTGAGTAGCAGCACTCAAAGCAGACAAGCTGCTTGAATCCCAGATATTTGTGCTGTTAACAGTTCCGTTAGGAATACGGCTAGTAGCACCAGTTAGAGATACACCGAACTGACCTGAAACCACGGTGGAAGAGTCAAAAAGACCTTCACCCATAGCAGGAACAAGAGTCAACTCAGGAGTAGTATCTGCACCTGCAACACCACTACTTACCAAGTCACCACCGCTCAGACGGAGGGAAGCACGGTAAACAAGTGCATTAGCAGGAACCGTAATAGCGTCAGTAATATCTGCTCTGACATCCTTATGGAAATCAGGAGAAGGAATAATTACTGATGCATTAAGGAATGGCTGTTGGTCATCATTCTGACCAGAACCATAAGGAGTGGTGTAGTAGCTCAACTGGTTTGTAGACCCTAGAGCTTGATAGCTCATGTCTACGTAGCCGATTGCCTGTTGAGCAATCCAACCAGGACGGAATACAACACCTACAGGACCACCAACTGGCTGGTTGGTCATGCTTGTCTCTACACCATTCGCGTTTTTGTATTGAATGGTTTGCGTAGTGTGCCAGTAACGCAGAACGTTGGCATAGTTACCAGGATAGATCTTGGCAACCTGCAACTGATTAGAATTAATTGCCATAATTAGTTACCTCCTCAAGCGTCGAATGAGTAGGCAATTGTGGCGAAGTCAGCGTTCAGAAGTTCGAAACCTGCATAGAGGCTCCAAATCATCATGATGAAGCGGCTGAAGTCGTCATTGTTGTTAAGTAGCACCTGGGCATTGTTGCCTCCGATGCCTACTCCACAACTTTGGGGACCAAAGAACATACCGATAGCTGCATTGTAATCGGTGGCGGAACCAGCGATAGTTGCAGCTTGAGTCTGAGAAGGCATGTTTGTGCTTTCGAAGAAGCGGACTCCTTCAAACACAAAGCCTGTCGGCATGATGGGCTCGCCTGCTACAAAAGTAGCCTGTCCGAAGCCCTGGCCCATGTAGATAGCAGCGTTAGGCTGCATACCAGACATGAGTGGATTGATCTGCCCATTGCCAGGATAACGAGCAACCTCGCGGAAGTCGCTGTTCTGACGCAAATGCATCAAGAAAGTTGGATCGCAAACGCAGCGATAAAAACCGTCTTGGAAAGTTGGTGTGTTACGCTTCCTGAGACTCTTGACCACGCTAAGGAGATCGTCCTTAACGTCGAATTTGGCCTGTTCAGCGTTGGTATAGGTGAGAGCACCTGTGGCTAGTCCACCAGGGAAGTAATAACCTCCTTGGCTATCTGAGGATTGACCCTTAGATACTGCCTTGAGAAGCTCATTAATGAACACCCGGTCACGCCATCTACGATAGTCATCAAGTAGGGTCAAACTACCTATTGACTGATGGAAGGTATTTAAGTTACCTGTGTCGAGCAGCAAACGCTGCGCGGTGATTAAGGTCTCCCGAGCAATTTTAAATGTACTGGGCTGGGTGGGATCACTAGGATCCGCAGGACCAGTATACTCGCGAAGTGTCACGAGCACTTTGTCCTTGACTATATTGCGACTGTTTGCAGTACCGATGGTCTGCTCAGCAGTTCGCTCACGAGATTCTTTGGAGCCAGGGTTACCGAAGAAACGATAACGATCAAGTTGTACTGTCTGTCCTGGTTGCTTCGCAAAGTCGTGAACGACTACAGGCTCAGCTGCCATTTCGACGATATACGCCGGGTGCGGACGATACAACTCGGCACCAAGAATCTTGGGAAAATCATTATCTATGAACACAGATAAGATTCCAAAGAAACTACAGGGACAATTCTAGGCTTTGTCTAGGTATATTAACTGTGTGGTGTCGCGTTAATAGCGGTTACACCCCTTTTTGGTTTGAACTATTAACTGTAGTGCTATAGGAGCGCACTATGTTCCTTATACCTTCCCCTAACTTGCCATACATAGAACCGTAATTCATTACATAACGCGTAGATCTACCCCGATAACTATCACGTGTGACTGTTGCCATCTGTCCGGGTTTAGTGGATCGCGATGCTTCAGCATATGTTTTGCAATAAACGGGATAGTTGTATCGCCACGCTGCTCTATCCCCTGACGCATCCTGCGTGGGATTAGTAAGCATAGGGGTCTTAACCCTCTCGTAAGTTCCAGGCCCTCCTGTAATACCTCCCCCGTCGGAAGCACTGGTATTGCCCTCGGGTGTATTGAAAGGGGAGTAGTTCTGATTATCGGGAACATTAGAACCAAACCAGGTATAAGCCCCAATCTCTTTTAGACCTGGCTGAGGTCCGAGGGCTCCTTGTACATTCGCGTTAGCAGTGTGGACATTAGAGCTGTACCTAAACCCTTCGTAAGCACTGAGTAAACCCGAGCCCCGAATATCAGAGCCCTCATAATTTGTCCAGTACCCTGAGGTGGGGGGAGGAACAAAACGCCAATCCTTATCCAGAAAGCCACTAATGTTCGTAACGATGGGATATTTACCGAAGTCAGCTCCCAGATCATTTACCCCATAAAAAGATTGTTGGGGCCATATCCCGGAAGGTGGCGTGTAGCCACTCGAAATCACAATATAGGTATCGGTCAGATCAAGATTGCTTCCAGTCCGTTGAGGTCCGGATTGAATCTTGTGGTAGACGCTTTCGTCGTACCTCCAATTAGTTTGAGCTATCGAAGGTCCCGCCATAGCTTTCCTCTTTTTTCTCTATTTTACCCACCTTCTTTCTAGACTAAAATTAAAAAGAGGGAGAGTGTTTTCTAATGGTTGAAGCGACGGTTGCTGTTTCTCTTGCGTCCTTAACAGCACTAGCAGCTATGTTTAGCCGCGCTAACACCCGTATATCTGATATGGATTCGCGAATTGATCGCATAGAAGTAAGAGTGGCGGAAAAATATGTACCACGTGGTGAACTAACGGCTGCTCTCGATCGGATGGAAGCTCACATGATTAGAATCGAGAATAAACTCGATCAAGTAAGCCTACAAAGAAATTGATAAAAGAGCTTTAGCCATCATTCGATAACCTAAGCCCACATATAACTGTCCGCCCACCACTGCTAAAGACATCAGCCCCCAGAAGATGTAATACCAAGAGGACTTGATTTGATGAGGGGATATCACCATAAATTACTAGAGATTAACATCACTACTCGAACCAGATGATGAAGAGGAGGCTGATGAAGAGGAAGAAGAAGAGGAGGGAGACGAAGACGAAGACGAAGACGAACTATTGTCAGAGCTGGAGCTACTCGAAGAAGTATCCTTCTCAATAGCTGGTTTACGTCTAAGAGTGCCGAGAGCTTTCATAATCACTAAGTAACCATTTATAGCCTAGCAAAAAAAACCCTCCCCTTTAGAGAGGAGGGTAAGGAGGTTTTAAATTCTTATCAAGCTCCATCCATAAAGAGAAGCTTGCTACGCATGGCCTCTGGGCTCATTTGACTCAAATACTTCCATGCATTCTGGGGGGACCTATCCATGACGTTCCCGAAATGTTCCCAAGTATGGGCGGGGTTGTTAGCAATCTGTCCACCCCCAGCAGCAGGTACAGCAGGCATATCATACGTAGGCTGATATTCCTGAGCAGGCTGTTGAGGAAGAGGAGCTTGGGCAGCTTCATGAGCTACACCGGCGGTACCATCAATATCCACTGGGACAATGTCAGTAAAGAACTTATCAGTGTAGTTAGCGAGGTGATCAGGATTAGTTAGGATTGTCTCCATTGCAGAAGAACGCTGCGATAACTGATCCAACTTGCCAGCGTTCTCAATCAACATGTCCTCGAGAGCACATGAATACTGATTAAGAATACCGGGAGCTTCTATACCAAAATGATTAACTACGTCTCTGCTTACGTTTGTTAGACCGCTTTCCTTCGGTTGGGTCGCCGTAGAAGTTTGAGAGCCAGTCTGGGTCGGTAAGACGTTGGTAGTTAATGTCGGGGCTACCTGGGGCACCTGGTAAGCCCAAGGCTGGACCTGTGAAGGCTGACTGGGCTGTGTTGTAACGGGTTGGACCGGCCCTGTCGAGGGCGACTGTAGACCCTGGCTGAGGGACTGCGAGTTCACCTGCCCGATTATCCTCTCTAAGGAGCCCATCGCCGACTCCCATGGATTGGACGGGGTCGATGGCGACGTTGACAGGCTGGACGGGGCGCTGATAGAAGGGGCCGTAGCCGGAGTCACCTGGGGTGGCAAGGGCTGCGTAGGTGCCGAAGCTACCACCGGGGTAGCTGCTTGTGCCACCCACTGGGGATAGGCGGTTGTTGAGACCTGTGGATCCGAAGCTACCGGCGCCGGTGCCGCCTGGGAGTCCTGGCTCTGGGTCGAAACTTGGATCTGCTGGCTCATAGCTACCTGAGTAAGTTAATTCTTCCGCTAAGTGATCGAATGTCCTATATAGGAGCGGAGTGATGTTTAGTCTAGGATCAGCCGCAAGGGGTTGATTAGGCGCAAGAGGATGCGGAGACTGCAACATCTGAGTTAATAATACCAGGAATTGTTGCATTGCAGACTGTGTTTGCTGCACCATACGAAATGGAAATCCTTTCAACATCTCTGCTCGTTCAGAGTCTGTCTTCTCTGGGAAAAGAAACTTAAGGGCTTCAATACTATCTACCCCAAGTTCTTGTAAGTTCCTCACCACAATAGATTTTTGATTGATGTCATAGGCTGTGTCCTCATAAACATCCCCTTGATAACGGTACTCAACTTCCCGATCACCATCCTCAGGGAGCCCCACAACCCCCCGGGGGACTTTATTCTCCGCTAAGGCCGTCTTCATACCTGCGTCTAACTTGGCCTCAAACTTAAAGACCGCACGCTGGTATTTCTCTATGGACTCTTCGGTTTGCTCTTCCGGTGGTTTAGGCTCCTTCATATCGGTAGCCATAATAAAAGAGTCGCGGAAAATCACCTCTTGGTGATAAAGCATCATCTCTAAAAGTCGATTAAACCCATAAGAAAGAAAACTTTTATTCTTTCGAAGAGCCGTGGCTTGGGCTCTACCCATTAAGCCTTTAATTTCCGTGGCGGTCGCACCCGCAGAGATAGATATCTCATCCACGCCGCCTAACGCGGTTCGGATTTCTTCCCGTAGCAATAAGGTATACCTATTCATATCCCCGTTTACGGGATCGGGAGTCATATAACCAACTCGGTCAGAAGGCTCCACATTGGCAATTATGCGAGGTACCCTCAAGCCACTACCCATGCCGGCCCCAAAAGGCTCGGCAACTCGTGTAGATGGTTGATCTAACCCGGAGAATCCACTCTGACTACTAATCGTTGGGCGGAAAGTACTCTGTGTATCATTAGCTTCGACTAAATCACTCCGAGGACGGGAACTAATAAGGGTAGGGTTACCAAAGAATTCAATATTTTTAGCAATATTCTTCGTTAGTTGATTATGAAGAACAATTTGTTCCATAAACGGATCAAACTCACCTTCGCCCTCTGTCCCACTCGCATTAGGCTTATTGAGAACCTCGACCGCCGGAATAAACCCTAAGCTATTAGGTTTTCTACTCCCGGGCATAATACCTGCGCCTGGTTCAAGATCAAAGCTTAATTCCGTATCAGTCTCTATCTCACTAATCTCGTCAGCCGTAATTGTTAAGCGAACATAGCGTTTATTCTGTCCAAAGCTATTACTTGGGAGGCCCAACCCTCCTTGTTTGACTTTATAGCTATAAAGAATGACAACTTCTTCAACATTGCCATTAACATCGTGATAAACCCTATATTGGTTTTTGGTAAAGAAGTAAATTTGATACTTAAGCTTCGGGTCAGGCCGAAAATAAAAAAGCCCGCACCCATCAATAAGATAATTTCTAATTATCGCGGGAAAGCGAATATCTAGTTTATTGAGGGCAATAACATCATTTAGGAAAGAAGTGCGGCTTCTATAAGTATCCTGATCACAATAAAAAGTTAACCCTTTCTTGATCATCAAAAGAGTCATCTGCTGAAGGTGACTCAACACCACCATCGTGGAGGATTGGTTGCTCCGATCCTGAGTGCGGGCGGCCTCCAGAATTTCGGTAAACTGAGATCGTGTTTCGGAGGCCGATGACATATTCGTTGAGTGAGGATGTTCCTAAGAGACTATTTTGCCTGCTTTACCTTACGCGCCTTAGCCAAGGCACGTTTGCGAGTGGCGGACTTGGCTCTACCAGTTAATTCGTCGCCACTCGGAGCTTTGGTGTTGTCACGATCTTTTTGAAAGTTCGCCAAAACCTCAGCTGGCATTTTACTAGCCATCAGAGAACAGATACCTTCTTACTCTCTCCAGTTTAACCGCTCCTTCTGGTAAATCTTCGACAGGGTACGAAGTAAGCAGATGATCCTCACGTCCCAACATGTCGGTTTTACCTTCCTCGGGAACAAAATCCTCACATAACTTTTGTACCTCAGGCTTATCCCAGATGTAGTACTCGGCAATCGAGCGCAACTTTGTCTTGCGTTTATCCGCATCCCCCATCCAACTCAAGTGCCAGCCCGCATCTCTTTCTCCAAAATAATAATTGTCTTGACTGGCCCTCATCGCAGAGAGCGTCCCTTGATCCTTTAATTGACCAACGGTACTAACTACTCCGCAACGCCAATCAAAAAGTTCTCCTTTATCAGAAATTAATTGACGATCGCCGCGACCATAGTGCATGGACATCGACAAACGAACAATTTTTTCTTTTTCACGTTCCACAGCCTCTAAGAGTTCCGGAAATTTATCGGGATTAGCTATCTCATCACAGTCGGAACAGATAAAGACCGTGTCATCTTGCAACATATGAAGGCCGACCCCGATGGCGTCCCGTTGCCCCCTCTCACGAACCCAAGGATCCGGAGCATCCTTATAACTAGGTAACTCAACATGCAGAACTTGCACATTTTCGTCACTAATCCCTAGTTCTTTAAGGGTTTCGACGCATGTAAAGGGTTTGGGCTCTCCCCTGTGGGTGTAATTAGCATCAGTTATGAGAAAACCATCTACATGGTCCTCTAAAGTGCGAATACGTAGTTCCAACAGTTCTTTTTCGTTGAAATACGGAAAAGTATCGATCAGCACGGAGAAAGACTAAGCAACTGGCATCATAGTAACCGAATCCCCATTTCTTAAGTACTTTTGAGCACGACGCTTGGCGCGAGTAGCAATATTTTCGGCGTTTATAGCCTGTATGGCTCCTACCTCTTCATTAAAACCATCATATTGGTCACCAGGCGCCGCTGCTGCCTGGGGTAAAGGGGCCCCAATCATTGAACGCTGATCGTCACTCATTAATTCTGAGAAAGCTGAGTCAGCACTTTGATCAGCACGGGCTTGATTGTTAGCCGCTCCCATTTGAGCCCGATAACGGTGAGAAAACCTAGCTGCGTCAAATTCGAAGGGGTTCATTTAGAAAAGAACTACACAACTCTCTAAGGTGCCGCTTGCAATAGCGTTAATAGAAAAAGGAAGAACCGTATTGCCCGTTAATTCATTCAAAGTTATCCATTGAGACTGCCCATCTGAGAACTGAACGGTTAAATAACCTTCCCCCGTCGACCTCTTCTCTACGAACAGCCCTCTACAGGCCGCAAAACCACTAGGGGAGGGAATATGATTCCCATCAAAGGTCACAGAAACACCGCTGGCATAAGGAAGTACCGCCGTTTGCCCGTAAACCGACCCGAAGGCTCTAATATCCATAGTTAAAGAAGCTCTCTGCCAGTCTAACCTCCTTCCTCAGATATTTCGATGAGCTTTTGTAGGTACCAAGCGCACTTTTTAAGATCCTCCACGCCGTTTTTATGGTCTACACGCCATAAATACTTAATACAGGCGCCTCGACAGTAGCCTTTAAACCCCTCAGATCCTAGAGAGGCCTTTAAAGCATCAATACACTCAACTTCCCCAAAGGTGTAATGAGAAGGGTGGTTCACATTGTCTTTCATGAGGTTTAGGGAACAATAAATTCCTCTGTATCTAATAATTCCTCACCGCGGAGATGCATCTCTTCGCTATATCTAGTGTCAAGGTGTTCTATAAGGCCGCACCAAGCAATTTCTATGGTGTCCCCTACTCGAACTAAGGGTACTACCCGGCGATGATCTTGTTCGGGGAGCAAATTTTCAAACGCGATACCCATGGAACTTCTATCCGCAATCGGCCAACAACGAAATTTCGTCATCTCAAAGCTTTTAACAGGATCAAAACTGTTAGTAGTGATGTACTCATTGGCCATTTCCTGATCCAAGATCATCATCCCCATATAAGGGTTACCTAAGGCAGCGAACCCGACAAACTCATCATGAGGAGTGAGATAAGTTCGGACTTTAAAATCCATTTCCCCCCAAACATTAGGTGTAGCTCTGGTTAAGGACCAACGGCGATGGTTATCAAAAGGAACTCGTAACCCTCCCAACGCCTCATACCGACAAAAACCCGGCTCTAGATTCAGTTCCTTTAGTTTGTCCTTATATTTCAGCCAATAATGGAAGTGCGTAGGTCTAAATAACATGTCGTTTTCCGTATAAATATAAAAATCGTAGTGATGACTCTGTATTGCGGTCTTTAAAAATGGTTTGTGAGCCCAGGTGAGGGTGTAACCGGTCAACTCAGGAGGAGCAACCACCACTTCCAAATTTATTTCGTCTATATAAGGTTCCAAGAGACTTTCTAAGGTCTCCTTATCCTGTCGATGGTCATGATCTATCCATATATAAATATCCTTGTGGCCAGGTAGCCCCCAATATCCATCCAGAACAGCAAGAAGTGGATCAAACCTTTGAAGAGGATTATGCGCTGTAATACAAATAAGGAATTTGTAACTCATCAGTATTCCATCTGAAAGTTTCCACGGCGCTGCAGATACGTGATTAACCATGTGTAAGCATCAAGAAGGTCATCATGAGCTGTTGCACCCACATTAATTAGCTGGTCAAAGAGAGGATCAAACTTACGATACCGGTTAAACACTACTTTTTTATTCTCCAGAACACCGAGGGTTCCGCGGAAACGGGCAATCTTGTCTCCTCTAAATCCCTTCACCTCGTGAATATGGATATTAGCTAACCCCCATTCATTGAGCATCACTCTTCTTAAGTCTGCAGCTAGGGACGCCTGGTAAGCCACAGCCTCGACAACCAGGGTGCACGTGGAGTAAGTGGGGAAATACTGGCCTTCCTCGTTCTCCTCTAACACTCCCCATTCAAGGAGCATCTTGCACAGAAGATCAATTTTTTCCAGGTTGCCTATCGAACGCATCTGATGAGCGTCAATGATGTAGTACTTATCCTTGAGCCTTCCTCCTAAGACAAAAGCCGTGTAATCCGAGGTCTCGTTTTTACTAGCCGATAAATCAATGCCTACCGCCAAGGTATCAAATTCCGTTACTACATCCCCTTTGACTAGTAAATCGGGAGACAGAACCAGGTCTGAAGTCATGACTGGCTGCTGTTGGTACTGGAAAGCAAAGGCCACAGGATCCAACTCTTTTTGCCCCAGTAAGTAAGGAACACTCCATTGTTCGGGCCAGTAAGAAACAGGGTCACCACTGTCGTCATAGGTAATAGCTTCTTGCGTTACCTGCTTCCACCCTTTATTTGGGTTAAACATTGTTTTATGAATATCCAAGGGATGGAATCGAGTACCTAGACACATCGCTCTACCTCCCTCAAAGATAATGGGAGCAATAACCGAACTCCAGTTATTATTCATCTCCTCCCTGACCGAAGGGTTTTTAATATCGGCACTGGATTTAATAGGGTCATCAACGATGACTAAGTGGGCTCGTTTAGAAGTAATAGAGCCTCTTAAACCTGCGGCTCGTAACGTAAACTCTTCATCCCCCACTCGACTAATTCCTGCATAATCAAAATCAATACTCCACCCAATATCGGACTGCATACCTTGACGTAGTTGGCACTTAGGAAAGATCTTTTTAAAGGTGGCTGATTCTAAAATCTGTTTAATAATCCTGCTTTTAGGGATAGCGGTGGCAATATTGTAAGAACAATAAATAATCTGTAAGGGGAGTCCTGCGGTGGTATGCGTGCCAATAACCCACGCGGTAAAGAGATTAAGAACCGTAGATTTCGCGGAGCCTCGAGGAGCCAGAATATCTAAATTAGGTCCCGCTATATTTACTAAGTATTTGGAATCTTCTCCCGTTATTAAATGCTTATGCCACTCCAGCATATGAGGAGCTGGGGCTTTATCCATTAAGGTACAAAAAGTCTGGAAGTCTCCCGCCGCTCTTTTAAATACACTATCTATTACACCCGTCTCCTGATCCATAGCCTTTGCTGCTCGGAGCTTCAGAGCTCGACGATACGCAAAGGTTTCTCTACTAGGCATTCTTTTTTAAAACTGTCTGTATACTGTTAGCAAGATTCTACCCTGTGGTTCCTTTCCTACATGGCAAAGCCGAAGATCCTTTGGTTCGGAGATATCCTTTCAAATACAGGGTTCGCCCGGGTTACGCACAGCATTCTCACTCATCTGGCTGCTCACTACGAGATAGTATGCCTAGGGATCAACTATTACGGTGATCCTTACGATCTCCCATACAAGATATATCCTGCTACTGCCACTAATCCCCAAGATCGGTTTGGCATAGGGCGTCTCCCCCAGATTGTGGAGCAGGAAAAGCCTGACTTTATTATTGCATTAAACGATATTTGGATAGTTAACCAAGTGTGGGAGAGGATTCACCTCCTTAAGCCCCAGTTAAAATTTAAGTTTTTAGCTTATTTCCCTATAGATGCGGAGTACTACACACCCCAACACCTTCGCTACATAAAGGATTGGGATTTCCCAGTTACTTTCTCTATCCCGCAGGCACAACGCTTAATCAAGCAGGGGGTGGAAACTAAAAAGTTAGGGGTTATTCCACATGGGATAGATGTAAGCAAGTTTTTCCCAATAGACAGAAAAGAAGCGCGAGAACAACTAAAACTTCCCCAAGATAAATTTATGGTGCTTAATGCCAACCGTAACCAACCACGGAAATGCATTGACCTCACCATTAAAGCTTTCGCTGAGTTTGCGGAAGGAAAGGATGACACCATGCTTTACCTCCATATGGGGGAGAAAGACTTGGGTTGGGATGTGCGCGCTTTATTTGATACGGAGATGAGACGGCGGAAGCTGGAACCTGAAAAACGCTTAATAATGACTTCTAATAACCTTAATTACCTTCATGCTCCTCCCGATGAAATTCTGAACCTTATTTATAACGCGACGGACGTAGGTATAAATACCGCTAACGGAGAGGGATGGGGGTTAATTCCCTTTGAACACGCAGCTTGTAAAAAACCTCAAATAGTCCCTAACCACACTGCGTGTAGTGATATTTGGGCCGAAAAGGGATTGCTCGCGGACGTGGCTTGCTGGATATGGGATAAGGACTTACTGGTCGAAAGAGGGTTAGTTGATGTGCATGATATGGCTCAAAAACTTACGGCCCTTTATGAAGACCCAGACTATGCCACCCAGGTAGGAAACGATTGCTATGAGGTCACCCAAAACCCTTCCTACCGATGGGACAAAGTAGCGGAAGGTTTCCACAAGGCCATCGAGGAGGTTCTTAAGTGAGTGTTACCCAATTCCACCGGTACCGTACTTATTTCGAGCGTGTAGTAACTCAGGCATATTTCCCTCACTCGACAGGCCATCCGCCGGTGGCAATTCAGGCTGAAGTAATCGGGGGAGTCTTTACACGTATCAGCAAAGGACTTCCTGACCAGAGTGTTTGTAACTTCAGTCCCTCCCTTCTCCAGACTGATAAACATAAGTTAATTCTGTGGAGATCTCAGCCGGAAAGCTTTGTCTTTCGCCATGATATGAAATATTTTTACTACAACAACACTCCTACCGATCTGTACATAGGAGAACTCCTCGATGACGAGACCATTATTGGGGGTCGCAAACTGCGCAACAACAAGCACCGCTTGAGTTATGAAGATGGGAGGTTATTTATAAACCCGACTAGTAAATCTTTAATGTGTCAATTCGTCACTAGTAGTTATGCCTCAAAATGGGATAACTCCTCACATGTGATGGTTAAAAGTCCCAAAATCTGTGTAGGGGAAGTTAATGAATTTGGTAATCTCACCGACTGTATATTTCCCCAGATAGGTCAAAATATGGTGGATGGGGGATCAGAGAAAAACTGGTGCTTCTACGCGGATGGGGAAGAACTACGCCTTCTTTATTCCACCATTCCTTTAACAATTAAAACTCCCGGGAAACCCGATAGAACTATCGACTCCCAATGTTTAAAAGAGCTTACAGGAGAACACCCTACTTTTAACTCCACCGCTCCGGTAAAGATAGGGGATGAATGGTTAGTTTTCTACCACTTTAAATTTATGGCCCATGAAATTGATAGACGTCCTTACTTACTCTATGGCCTCTCTTGCTATTGCTTAGATGAAAAACAAACCAAGATTGTACGCATGATGAAAGAACCACTCTTTATGGGATCCACCAATGATCATTTAATTACCTGGACCGATTCGTGTGGGAATGATATTTCTCATCAACCCGCATGTATTCTTCCTTTTGGGTGCACTATTGAGAATGAGGAAGAACTCGTCATGCCTCTCGGTATTAACGACTGCTTCATGGGTACCTTCCGGACCCCTCTCGTTCATGTCCTAGGACTAATGACGAAAGTTTGAAGTCCCCTTAAAATCTTTAAAAAGATAAGCATACCCATGACTGAAGAAGAATTAGAATCCCTTGGTTATACCTATGACTCTCACAACAAATGGTGGACCCGAACATGGACCACCAATAAGGGAAATGAAAAAGTTGAGGAAGTAGCTGCATTCACCGGCAAAGTATGGCGAAAAATGCTGATTGGGGAAGATGGCAAAACCTTCTTCGAACATGTCGACAACCCTGATCCCCAAGATGAAAAATACGGGGAACCTATCGAACGCCCAATAAGCGCCGAACATCACGGTGGCTAAGTAAAAAATGACTTAATATAAGTTAATACTATGAAGGCCATTTCCCTTTTTGCTGGTTGCGGTGGTTTCGAGGTCGCAGCCTCAAATGCCGGATTCGATTTAGTCTTCTCCAACGACATCCTTCCAGACGCTGCCAAGACGTTAGCTTTAAATTACGACCACACAGTTGAGCAAGGAGATATCAAAGAAATAGGATCTTTCCCAAGTGCTGACATTGTTATAGGAGGTTACCCATGCCAGTCTTTTTCTATGGGTGGTAATCGAAACCCTGAGAAAGATCAAAGAACGTACTTGTATAAAGAATTTGCTCGATGCGTGCAAGAAGTATCACCCAAATTCTTTGTGGCAGAAAATGTTTCTGGACTAAAAAGCCTTAAGTCGGGATCCTTCCTAGACACCCAGCTAAAAGAGTTCTCTTGCCTTGGAACGCACGGCTATCACATTTCATGCAAAGTCGTCAATGCTCGTGACTATGGTGTGCCTCAAAGTAGAAAGCGTTTATTAATAGTTGGATGTAGAAAAGATTTAGGTGTTGTATATGAATTCCCCAAGCAAACGCATGGAAAGTTAAAAATAAATGGGCGATGGCAAAAATTACTCCCTTATGAATCTCATGGTGAGGCTATTCGTGATTTGCCGCTTAATCCTACAGGTGAATTTTACGAGCGTTCGCATGATCCTGAGGGCAATTTCTCGTGGTATTTCATGTCACGAAACAGGAAGGCTCCATGGCATGAGCCAGCTTTTACTGTTGTGGCTAACTGGCGTCACGTCACGTTGCACCCAGCTTCTCCCGTAATGACACTCACATGGTCAAATTTGGCTGATGGCTGGAAGCAGCGTTGGGACTTTACTGATGAATATGAACACACGAAAATTGATCCCTCTTTGCCAAGCTTAGACTTTCCAAGGAGGCTTAGTTGGGAAGAATGCTCTCGAATTCAGACCTTTCCTGCTGATTATCATTTTTTTGGCAGCACCGAATCGAAATATCTTCAGGTAGGAAATGCAGTTCCTCCTTTATTGGGTGAAAAAATCCTTTCAGGAATTCTTAAAGGTAACTACCTTGTTGACCTGGCCGGTAACCATTAGCGACGATGACCACGGAGGAGGAACTCTTCAATTAGCCTATAATGCGAGAGGCTAACTAGCAAAAAGTAATGGAAATAGTTTTTATTTACCTCTTTATCTTTTTACTCTGTGGGGGGATGCACTACTCCTGGCCAATTTCTAACAATCGAAGAACTCTCTGAGGATCAAGAGACGCAGGATGATCGTAAGCAAGATGAGCATGGGGGCCTTCTTTTCTTACATAGTGAAAGAAAGATTGCATATACTTAGAATCTGCGGGAGCTATTAAAGGGTTTCTCCAATGCGATAGCTCCCGGCCTAAAAACACCACACCTTGCCCAATAGGAGTGTTACATTTAACTACTTTATTTGCTTTATCTATAAGTTGTAAGGGCCAGTCAACAGTAGAAGAGATATTCACAGACAAAGAGATTTCACAAGCTTCTCTATCCTTATGCTTCATCAGAAAAGAGTGCCGGAAGTACACGGTGGAATACCAGTAAGTAGGAATTAATTCCTCCCCCAACATCTCTTCTAAGCGCTCCTGGATCCTTTTAACTAGAAAGACCTGATCTTCTGGAGCATAACACTGATGGGTAAGCCCTCTCTCTGGGCTATTCAGACATTTCCACCCTGGCCGATAGTGCGCACAAAAGGGTGGATCTAGCTCTAAATAATTAGTCCAAATTTTATAAGCCTCATCAGTGGAAAGAACATCAGGAAGAGATTCCCATCCTGACTCCAGAAGCTGACTCACGTTTTCTCTTCGCGTTCGATCGTGGCCCAGACTATCAGAGAAGCCTCCTCTAAAAGTGCAGCCATAGTCGGCTGATCTTCAAAACTGTTAAAAAGTTCACGAAGACAGCGATCGGCTCCCGCTAACAGAAGTCCTCTTCGATCTAACCCATCGGTTAACTGTCTAACGGCCTGAATATGACTGCGCAGTTCTTTTTGTAAAACCGCGATCTTGGTAGCAGCAGTGGCATGATCTAACATCCCCGTGGTCGTCATCTGCCGAACATTATGAATATCCGTTTTTATAGAATCAATCTCAATTAACAGGATCTTTCTAAGATCCTCTTTAGGGTACTTTTCCTGGACCCACGCTGTGAGATCAGAAATAGATCCTTCATACGATGGTTTTAAAAACCGAGCATATAGATATGCCTCTATATCACTGGTAGCATTCTTCGCATAATAAGTAAAAGCATCCTTTTGCGCTTTCTCTAACCTATCGAGCCACCCTCCCACGGTGGTCGCATCCCCAATAGTTGCAGTTATCATGCAAAGAAGCGCTGTCCGGCCATGGCACGATTGGCACGACTTCTATCGAGAGAAAGCTGAGCCTTAGTAGCGGCCTTAGTATTAGCCAGGCTTTGTAAAGTTTGTCCTTGTAAGAGTTTTAAACCACTCTCTAACTGCTGAGCCCCCAAAGTTAATTGCGCGGCTGTTTGAGCTCTGGTGGCAAATACCCCCGCTAATGTCTCAGCTTGTTTCGCAGCGACCTGCGCCCGAGTCTGTTCTTGAAGAGCCCTCAAGCCCAAGTTAGTGGTAGCCAGTTGATTAGCTAATTGGTTTTCTCCGGCTAGAGCTGCGGATCCGGCTTGCGCTAAATAGTTAGGACCAGCTAATTCGGTTCCTAACTTTGCTTGGCCTAACGCAGTCTTCAAACCGAGACCGGCGCCATAAGCCGCCTGGGTCATGGCACTCTGAGCAGAGGTTGCCTTAGAGGATCTATCCATTGCTTCACCCAGAACACTCAACTGAGCATTAGCTTCTTGAGTCCCGGAAAGACCGAGGGCACCTCCCAGCGAACCTTGCAGAAGGGCTAGCCCTTGCATCGAGGCTGTCAGAGGGTTATTTAAAGCAGCGGCTTGAGCTCCATAACGGCTGTAGTAATCAATAGCAGGACTCGTATGAGGAGACTGACCACCGTCTCGTGGGTCTCCGCCACCGGAGGTTTGACTGCCATCAATCAAGCCCCCGATTGTACCCCCAGCGGCGGAACCTAGAGGGCCAAACGCGCTGCCTGCGATAGTTCCAATTGTAGAGAAGAGTCCCATGCTCTTATGCTCTCTCTCTCGAAGGGTTAAATTGAGATTTAGGGTCGCCGTATGCACTAACGCCCTTTGCTATAATCGCCTGCGTTTGTTGAAGAACGTGGGGGTTAGGCATGCCGAGAGTGGCACTAAGACTCATCATTCCTACAGCTAAGGCAGTTTCACGATTGATCTGCGCCTCAGTCACACTGCGCCATGCATTAATAGTTCCTAACTCCACATCTCGTGCAGTCTTTTCTCTCATCTTATCTAGCGCTGCTTCTCGAGAGATCTCGGCCATGTGCCGATAAGACTCACGATCAGTCTGCGCTCTCTCTTCATACAGCTCAGGATCTAAGGCTTTCTCCTGAGTTTGAATAAGTTGATTAATTAATTTTTCGTAAACAGGAACCATCCCTCCAAGCTCAATTCCGCCCGGGGGAAGTGGTTGCTGTTGGGGAAGGTTAGGCACTCCAGGACTGTAACTGTGTGGATATGGAGGAACTGGAGGAGGTGGAGGATCTCCCTGGTGTGGACCAGGAACCGGAGCTGGGGGTAAAGGACTCGCTTGAGGTCCACCAGTAACTAGTTGCTCCCCTATACCAAAAGCAGCTCCCCCTACTAACCAAGGTAAAGCATGCCTAATAGCCCCTTTAATAAGAGCGGTGCCGGCTACTCCGTAACCCATTAGAAAGACCTCCCAATTTCAGTAATTGCCGCGGTTATATCACGTGTCGGACGAGATCCGATACCCGATCTTAAAGCTTCTTCCCCGAGAGTGCTCCCGGCGGTGGCACTTGTACCCATCATCTGCGCAATAGCTGGTTGAACTGCAGCTTGCGTTTTTAATGACTCAATTGCATATTGACGAGCACCCGCTTCGGCCGCAGAACGCCGGAGCTGCCCTTCCCTTTCGCGAATCAGGTTATTCGCATCCAGATATTCATAAGACCCACCCATCTTATTTAATATGGATCGTCGCCAATTCTCTTCATTAACATATCGCTGAATCTCTTTAACATCCTGGAGAGTAAGCATAAACTTACTAGCTGATCCTCCCTGAGGAGCGGAAGGAACAACCCCACCAGGTTGTGTAAGAGAAGTAGCTGCACGCCCCAGAATACCAGTAATCGCTTCCGCTAAAAAAGCCAGAGCAATAGCTCGCTTCCCTCCCCTGGGCATACTAAATATTCCCCCAGGTTTAGCACCCAATGAAGCAGTCATATCCGGAGCCAAAGAACCCCACGCAGCTGTAGGGATGAGCTTATTCACTCCAGTATAAGCGTCTTTTACCCCGGTATAGCTATAACGACTCATTAGCTTCCTCCTGGGTTATCAAACTGAGTTCCTGATAAAGGCTTCTTCATATATTTGAGGTTGCCTTCATCCACTACTTCCCTTACTAGACCCGCTTTTTGATCAGGAGAAGGGAGGGCTATTGTCTCGGGAAAATTAGAAGCAAGATAAAGAGCTAGGAATGAAGCGGGCTCAGTCTCAGGAGCAAGTTTCCTAACGTCTCGCTCAAGTAAGTGGCGCTGTCTAACATCCATATCAGCTCAAGTATTGGAATTTGTCCGAAGGAGGAATCCCGTTAGAAGCTGGAGCATTTAAAACAGAGTAATTCGAACCTAAATTAGGTTGGTCATACTCAATAGGACGTTGCTGAGAAAGTTGATCCATATGTTCCTCAGCTTGGAAAGCAGCTTTTTGAAGGGCTACCAGGATCATGTCCATGGTCTCTGGGTCCACTTGATACAGTAATTCCTGTAAATAGGAATCATCATCAGGATCCTCGGGATGAGTACGTAAGCGGGAAGCTAAACGCGCCTTCTCCATAGGCTGTGTATCATCGGGGTAAGCATTAAGAGATCGGGTTATACCAGTGTAGAGACCATCAGGCTCCTGCCCCGGGGCTGGGGGAAGAGTTTGAGCAAACTTACGTATTACTTCAGCTGTCGCAGGAGTAGCTGCTGCAATCTCTGCCGGAGTCTGCGGTTGAGGAAGGCCCAGCAGGCGGGCAGCTAATGCATAATCAGCTTCAGAAAACACCAGAACACACCGCAACTGTCCTTTCCATATTACCGCGGATTTTTAATATATCCCCTGGACAACACTCTAGAGTTAGACACAGTTTCTCTAAGACATCGGGGGAAGGGATGTAGTGAGCGTCCGTGTATATCTTGCGAGTAGTTGTAGGGGATAAATTTGCCAACTTACTCAGAGCAAAGGAGGATAAACTTTTAGCGTCTAAAAGGGTCTTTAGGCTATTGGTCAACCTACTCGCTCTAGTGTGTGACGAATAGAAAGGCATTCGGAGCTAACGAGTAGCTGTATAATAAGAGTCCTTTCTATTCTCCATGAAATCACCGATCTCGTCTAGTTGTCGGCGCTCATCCCGGAGCTCACGACCCTCGTGGTGATGCGCGGATTTTCTTAAAAAAGTGTCCTCTAAAGAGGGAATAGCATCCCTTAACCTTCGACGACGGCGTTTGGCCATGAAGCGATGGAACCTATTGAAAGCGCGGGAAAGTGTCATTTGACCTCTCTGCAACCTCTTTATCCTAAAGCCCTAACGAAAATCAAATCCTTTAGATATATCTACTAAACCACTCCCAGTAAAGTGACCAAAAGAAGTGAGATCAATCTTGGGAGAATGGATTCGACGCCAACTTAATATCTCACTATGTAAACGAATATCATCTATAAATAGCCAACGAGGTTTGTCACTCATTGAGAGTTGAGATAAAAGTTTAAAGAAAAGTAGCTCAAAGACACCATCTTTCGGTCCATCACACATTATAAAATCGGCAGCTTCTAAGATCCCTTCGTGCTCAGCGAAAATAGCTGGCTCCTTTAAATTTGCCACATGTTGCCTTAACCGCCCTCCATTCTCGTAAATGTCGTCTTCCTCTAAAACAGTATGAGGATTATGGTGCCATGGCACAACATCATAAGTATCTACATATGCATAAGGGACAGCATCGAGCATCACCCGCGCACTTGTCCCGTAATGCGTTCCTATATCCACGCAGCAGAACTGGTTATTGCGGTCGCGGCAATCATCATGCCCTTCCCCCATAACTCTGATGATCCCTGAAATAAGCCGATAATGATCGCCGGGGAACACATTGAGAAAGGGATTGTCGGAATGCCCTTCTGGGATTGTTAACTCGCTCTTAGAAGCCTCGAGTAAACAGTTACAGATAAAAGGATAATGGGGGAAATTTTGTGTTCCAGGGTCATCATCAATCGAAAGCAACGCACCAGGGATGTCGTGGCGGATTGGAACCATCCCCCCATCAGCAGCTCGAAACTTACGCACGCTAAAAACCCAGGTACTTATGACGGACGAACTCTAAATCATAAGTAGTAAAGTCAATAGGCATCTCTTCATTATTAAAGGGGGTCTTATATGTCTCACCCTCCACATGTCCTTGCCATGCTTTTCCCCATTTGAGGTGGAGATATTTCTTATTTAACTCGTGGGCTCTATAAATAGGCATCTCTAACTCGGGTTCCGATCGCCAGGTCTGTGAACCATCCGAATAATCACTCGCATTGCCGTGGCGATAACCTTTTTTGAGTCTCAGTACTCTTTTCACATCATCATGTATAAAGCGCATCCCGTAGTCCATATCCTCGCAATAACCCGGATAGAGATTCTCATCAAATAATCCATATCTTTGTACCATCCAGTCCTTAATTAAAAAGATATCCCATCCCTGATTCCCATGAACAGTACCTACTTCAGGATCTTGAGCCTCATCATGCATCTCTTGTAAAAACCCGGGTTCATAAGAAACATCGTGATTAGAGATAATCCACCAGGGGGCCATTAAAAAAGACTTAATAATTAAATTCCACGCTCCCGAACACCCAATATTAGTCGGCATATGGGTTATATGAATACGGGAAACATAGGGATTACTTAAATCTCTAAGTGCATCTAATTCCTTGGTAACTTGCCCTCGTCCATTATTGTTAAAAACTACAAAATTATCTACGGGATAGTCAATACTCATAAAGAGGCGGTGAAGCCAATAGGGGTTATTAACAATGGCGGTACCTAAGACCGGAATAGAACCACTCATAAAGGAAAGAATTTATCCCAGCATACTAACAGAATTACTCCTGCAAGCTTTCCTCAGGCTTGGGATTAAAGAAAGCACTACATCCACTAGCACCGGAAGTAAGGGCTTCCGGAATTTCTAGATCACACCCCCTCTCTCCGAGGTGAACACACCTCTCGCACGGGATTGTGTCCTTACTTTCTTTTATATTCCGTTGCTGGTAAGCCATAAAAAGACTAGTGAAAAGCTGAAGAGAGCGCTTAGCTTCTCTGAGCTCCTTATAAACATCGGCCGACACTTCATAAAGGGTTTCCCGATGAAGGCAATCCATGCACGCGTAACGTCTACGCGTCCCCTCCCTGATTCGGCGGATTTCCATCACTCGGAATGATCTCCTCCCGCACTTCGGACACACCGGTTTCACATTGTTCACTAGACCCGACATCTGGGTCGCCGTGTGCTTCGTCAATTGAGCTGCCATCAGGGTCGTCAGGAATAAAAGCGTAGTGCGTGGTCTGTTCTTCGACAAAAGAATTGAAGTTCTTAAGAGCCATTTCCACTAACTCATCCTCGCTATACTCCTCTCCCTCCGGCTTTTCTTTAGAGTCAGTCACAAAATTAATAATTCTCGTACAAGCGTACCTTGGTATTTGCCCAAGTCCGACAGTAAGAGTTATTTGTAACTCCGTGATGAACCAGGCTTACTTCGTTACACTCTCTTACTAATTCCTGGTGGCCCCTCATACGGGCAGCATCCTTTTGATGGTTGTGAATAACCGAACGCGAAAAAGGAAGAATAACAAAAAAGACAAGTAGGCACCAAACAGCAAAACTCCCGAACTGTTCCAGAGCTTCCGTGGACTTCAAGACAGCCGCTGTCCAGATAATATCCTGGGTGTCGCCTTTTAGATTGATGTTGTTGGCTTTGGTGTCGCCTTTAGGGTTGGTGTCGTTGTTCATAAAAGTCACCTAGTGACATACAAAGCATACACCAAACCCGTAGCACTGTCAAAAAACCAATGCTACTATGCTGAAGTTACACAAAACCCTAATGGCTACTGAGATAAAACCTCAAAAAAAAGCTTCTTTTAAAGATTTAATGTCTCAAATGAAAGAGGAGACAAAACAAACAGGAGCCCCGGCACCAGTTCTTCAAATACCTACTCCTCCTGGAACTGAACAACACCCCCAAACCCAACAAATAAGTTTAGAAAATAAAAAAAAGCTCGCTAAGCACTACGAACTTAATCAAGGATGGTATGACGCACTTTTAAACACCGATGCAGTACTTAATGCAAGTGCTGAAGCCGAAAAACTTAAATTAGACCCTGATGCAGAGAGACAAATCCTAGAAATTGGCGTTTATGAAGGGGCCTCAACCGTATTTTGGTCTGATTTTTACCTTAATCACCCTAATTCCCGGCTGATCTCTATTGATCCTTTTACAGGAAGCTCAGAACACCATGAAAAACCAGAAAACTACCCAGAGCTACCACGGATTGAACTCATAGCTCGGGGAAATATTGCTAAATCTAAGAATGCGGCCAAAATTGACGTCATCAAAGGGTTGAGCTGGGATATCTTCCCCATGCTTAACCAACGACATGGTGGGGAAAGATGGATTGATGTCCTTTATATAGATGGGGCTCACGAATCTTTAGCGGTAGCTCGAGATGTCATTCTTTACGTCCCCATGGTTAAAGAAGGTGGGTTGGTCATATTCGATGATTATGCTCACCCCGATGTAAGAAGAGGAGTAGACATGGCTTTGAACTCGTTCGCCGAAGCTGAATTTGGAATGTTTACCGGATGGCAATTAGCCGTAAAAATAAAGTGAATGGAAAAAATAACGGTGAAATATCTTCAAGGAACCTTAATAGTAATGATTCTTATGTCTATTCTCGCTTTGGGGTTAGGAGCAGCCCTAACGAGAACAGAAAGAAGCTCTAAGAGTCCATTAGAAAAAACATTAAGGCTGCGACAACTTAATCTTCCTCGTCGCGTAAAAGTTCCACACATTTAGTGACACATGCTTTATCATCTACGTCACAGGTCGTAAGGCACATAAAATATTTATCCACCTCATCAACCTCTTCTGTCTCCCCCTGTGGAGGAGCTAAATGATGCTCCCAGTGACATTTAGCGTACATAATGAACTCCTTGAAACTATTGTGAGAATACCCTCACAAAACGCCCTGGTCAAGGAAAATGTAAAGTTTTGAAATCTCGGCTTTCCACGCTTTGTACCAGTAACAGCTTGCAGGTCCAACGTTTTTTTCTTCACACAGTACCTCTACCTCCTCACTATGCACCCACCATCACCCTCCTCAGGATTCTCCTTATCCTTAGGTAAGCTATCAAACAACAACTGTCCGCATACTTCCATTCTCTTCATATCTAGTTTCAATAAATAACGAGCCAGATTCTGTAAATCTTCCACATTTCTACATTGTTCAATCAGACGGTCATATTTCACATATTCAAACTGTTTTTCTGGGCTATTAATCTCAATCGAACTGGGATCCAGATTAAACTGTAGCATTAGGTGACCCCTATGATACTAGAGAATATACTATAGTAATAAGTAGAGCAGCTATGGCGATCCCGTAAACATTACTAAATAATCTCCACCAAAGGATCATTTACCCTCCTTCTGCGGATCAAACTCACTATTTTTCCAGTTTTCTTTCAGATCCTCTCGACGAGCTTCGATCCACACTCGCGTCTCTTTTCCTAAAGTTTTCACTTGGCGCGACAGAATGCTCCATTCCCTCAAATGGACTTTCCACCGTTCTTGAGCATTTTTCCATTGGTCTTCCCAAGAGATAAAGTTTTCTTCATTTATCTCATACACCTTTTTACGGATGTCGTCGTGCAGTCGTTCGACCACTTCCTCAGTCGTTTCAGTCATGAGATTAATCGTACCAGTTAAAGGAAAAGAAAGCTTCCGTGGATTTAAGGCTGAGACGCTTCAAACAAGTATTGCTTGCGGAGTTCAGTGATGTACTCAAGGTCACGCTCAAATCCTTCACGCATTACGAACTCATCACACCAGGCGAGGAACTCGGAGTCACCAGTGACGCCGATAGTCCCATCTCCGTTATCGGTGATAGTGGATACGTTAGGCATATATAACTACCTACTCACGAATGAGCTCTCCATTCTTATCCCACTTTAAAGCTCTTAAAGGATGGAACTTGTAGCTGGGGCAAATATCGGGGGATCGTGTAGAATTCTTATCATTTATAGAGACCACGGGGGCCTTTACTTGTGTTCTACGGTCCATCCCCCTGAATCCCATTGTTCTGAAATGAAAATACTGTTGTTCTAATTTACCGTGAACTGACCTGCGGTTTGTGTTAATGACAAGCTTTTTAAAGAATTGACATACGTAAGAAACTATTAAGATGTGGAAGCCATTAAAATGAAGGGCATGAGAAAAGCCGAAGTTGAAGAACTCATCGAGAAGGCGATTGCGCGGCACAACGTAAATGCCACTCTGATTTCATGCGCCTTAGGTTTTGGCGTCATGGGTTTTTATGCCGATGGTTTAATTCGCCTAGTTAGGGGTTAATCCTTATCGCGCTTCTTTTTAAGATCAGGATGAGGGGCATAAAGAGGACCCTCATAATCTTTCTTTACAATTTTATCTTTAGAGGTCCATGCGCCAACCAGCCAGATAAGGAACCAAAGCTCCAGCATTATAAAAATGAGGAGCTCAAACTGAAGAGTGCCTAATCTCATTAACCCTCTTTGTAAAATTTACTCAGGTTTTACTTCTGCCGTGGGAATAATCGGCGGCTCCGAAGGAGGTTTAGGAGATTCATCCACGCCGACAATTTTTACGGGCGCATGTTCGATTCTAATTATCTGATGGGGTGAAGTTTGAGACACTTGTGCAATTAATGCTTCAATATCTTTCTTACTAACTGAGTCTGAAGCTCCTGCATTTTTCTTTGCAGATCTTACATCCAAACCAAAACTAGCAATTACAGATGTAAAGATACTAGCTATGAATGTGGGATCTAATCGTTGCTCAGGAATGCCAAGTGCGGGTGGTAGTTCTACATATGCAAGGGTTAATATGCATCCGGACCAAATCAGAACGCCCAGCCTAACTAATGTTGAGATGATTTGAAGTTGCTCATCTTTATCATCTAAACTCGCTCGAATTCCATCAAGAAGACCTTTCTTCTTTCCGTTGCCCTCACTGGGTACTACAGGAGGAACCTTGTGTTGAACACCCATGTTGATTAGCGACCGTTAATAAACTTTTGTAATACTAATCCGTTTAGAATAGTTATGGATAGTTTCTCATTATGTCGAAAAATGAAATACTTACTTATCATCGGAATGATGATTCTCGGAGCCACTGGAGTAAGGGCCGAAACGCCCAATTTCACTCAAGGAAGCATGACGAGTACTACCAATACCGAACAGACGGTAACGGAGACAATCGCAGTAGAGACCTTCGGGGGAGATTACACCAGCTATACCGGAACGAACATCAACCCGAGCGGCGAAATTGGGGGCGCCAATACAACTTATGCAGTTCACACAGCTGGGGAAGACTTTCAGCTAGAAATAGTAGAAAGAGCAGCCGGAATAGTGGAAACAACGGATATCGAGAGAACCATCGAAACTACCGCAGTTATAAACTCCTTGTCGGTCTTCTCTCAGTAATTTTATGTTTACCTTTTCCTGCGTTTGGAGGAAGTAATGATGACCAGACTGATGTAATTGCTAATCCTGTGTCCTCAAATACAGGGTCAGTGACCAACCAAGCAGTGCAAATAAATCAAGGAGGTTATTCCCGCCAAAGTTTTGGAGATGGTCATTATTGCTCTAGTAGCACCTTAGTTGTTAGTCCTTTCTACTTAGGGAATGAAATGGAGCCACGCTGGACCCGTGGTCAGAATTATGGGATCCAAGCCAGTTTTAGCTTTCCTTTAGATGGGGGAATGACTGAACTGTGTAAATCTCTAGCCAAAAGACGTCTGGAGAAAGAACGCTTAGATTTTGAGCTGGTTCGCATGTTGAAGTGCGCCGAGCTCATTAAAACGGGATTTACGATCCGCGTTGATTCTCCTTATGCACGGATCTGTTCCGACGTTGTGCCACTCGTTCGCGAGCCCAAGTTGGAGGTTTCTTCCCCCGAAGTTTCAGAAGACGGTTTACCCCTTGTTTCAGAACCGGCTTCATAATTGTCATTACTTGTTTAAAAAGGGAAGTAGCACCTAAAGCCGCTCCCACACTTACAGCTGAAGTAACAAAAGCTGCCGAGACTATCTCCGGTTTCGGAAGGGGCATCTCATATCCCAACCCGGGAATAGTTACATACGTGGCTTCATTTTCGTAATAAGGGACATCTACCTTTACTTCAGGAGTCGGCTTTTTTTCATCCTTTTTTTCGGTCTTCTTCTCCTTCTCTTGACCTTTATCATCATTGTCCTCTTCCTGAGGAAGAATGGGCTCCAGATCATTCATATCTAGAGGTATCGGAATAGGCGTATACCAAGGGAGTTCCGCGTCTGGTGCATCTACCACGGGGTCTGGTATTGGCATAGCCGGCGCTATCTCCGTCTCACGAGTAAACGGAATAACGGGCAGCGGGATATTAGGCTCTACAACGGGGATCTCTGGAGCATCCACTCGCGCTAGAAGGCTCGTTTAACCGTGGATTTAATTCGACAAACATGTGGACTAACTCGGCTTTCTTCCTTTGCATATATATTTTGCGGGAATTCACAACATAGCCGAACTAGTCCACACATTTCATCCTTTGGATTCGCTTCTGTTTTATTGAAAATCATTTTATTACATGATCCCATGTGTCTCTGAATTTCCTGTCCCAATTATCAATATAAACAGGCATGAAAGCATTAAGTGCAAGTGTAAGGTCTACAATTTCCTCAGTCCTACTATTGTCTACTGCCTCCTGTAGTTGTTCCAGCATAAAATTAAATGTAGTAATCTCAGAGAATGCAACCTCTAGATCACTCATCACCTTCCAATTGTCATTCATCTCAGTCATTCAGGTGGGGGTTATTTCGTTCCCACTGTCGCAGAATTAAGTTCAGTTCTTGCTGCATATCCTTCGCAACTTGGTCTGTATGAGGGGTAGAAGACGTTGGAGGGGGTTGATAAGTTGGTGTAGTTTCCTTAATAGGACTAACTGTGGGTTGCGGAGGAGGAGAACTACTTCTTCTGGGGTTTAGTTGTGCCTCAATTTGTTGTAGCTGGGTATTTCCATCTAATTCAGCAAATTTAGCGGGATCAACAGCTTTCAGACTCTCTAAAGAAGCTCGATCTTGCTTCAAACGGGCTTCATGCGCGGTCCAAGTGCCATCTGCAACAGCACCCTTCTCAATAGCGTTATAAACAAGCCCCACTCTGGGACCAAACATAAAAGATTCCAAGCGTCCCCGCTCATGCTCCGGAATCCGTTTGCCCACGGTGGCCATTAAGGCTTCTTCAATGGCAATCCAAAGTAAGTTTTTTGGATTTAAGGGATTTATCGCTTTTCCGAAACGCCCCCATGAAGATGTAGGGTTACGAGTCTTGAAAGGGTGTATTGCTGTAGGAAATTTTGGCGCCATAAGCCCCTACCCAGACCGTAACCTTACTGTTTACCTAGTCTACTCGATTAAAAAAGCCTATTGAGTGACTACTTCAACGTAATACTTAGCCTTAGGGGTGTATTTCACGCCACGGTAAGTAAGAGTAGCCCTAGGCTCCTGAGTTTGAGGGGTGTCCTTCTTTACAAGTGTTGTAGCCATGGCGATACTCCAGTGATGTACTTCACTATTTTACAAAAAAGTAGCGATTTATACCGTATCATGTTGTGACTCTTAATATTAAGAGAATATTAAATTTGGTAATAATAAACCCTTTTTGAGCTTACTGGTGAAGTTTAAAAATAATGGTTTTCCAGTCTCGTATTGGTTCACCGCCGATACTGGTGAAGTTTAAAAAGAATGGTTTTCCAGTCTCGTATTGGTTCACCGCCGATAGTGCCGAAGAGGGCTTTATCCAGTTCTGGATCATTATTAGCGTCATGTGCCCAGCCTTGTAATGCTGTTTGGAGAGGTTGTGATATCTCTGTACTGAGTTGCTGCTTAGTTACATTGGGATCAAGTAATCCGTCTTTTTTAGCTTGTATTAGATAAGGCATAGCGGTATCAACCACGCCAGATAAACCGCTGGTATTGACGCCAAACTGTTGAAGCATGGGCAAGCTCTTCTTGGCAAGAGCTTGGGCAGCATCGGGATTTGATACAAGGAAGCTGGTTAGAGGATTTTCGTATGCCTTGTCAATCATTTGCTTCAGGTGCGTCCCCTCTCCCTTCGGATTAGCTATGAAGGCTGCTTCGACAAGCGCAGATCGTAATTGTTCTACTGTTAACTGACCGTTCTTAAACCTCTGAGTGACTTTATCTAATATGAGCCTCATCTCGCCTGGTGTCGCTGCTATTAATGTTTCCTTTGGGATATTTAATCTTTCGCCAGCCCAGTAAGTATTATCACTTACCTGCGGGTAATACCCCCCATGTCCTGGAACTCGATATTCAGGCATAGGTACTGGAATAGCGTCTCCCCAACGACCATCTACCGGCGGCTGATATTCCGGTATAGGGACTGGCCTGGAGTTAGGGAAATGAGGATCTGGCCGATGCCTATATTCAGGCATAGGAACGGGTCTACTTAGTGGGTATCGCAACTCAGCTAGATAATCAATTTCCCTACCTGGGTCATCTTTCGGGTTGTAAGGAATAAGCTTCTCCAACTCCTTTGGACCGTTTGGATGGCGTTCCCTCCATCCGGGTCTATATTCAAGATCTATAAATGTCGAATCATCCTTGTACCCCGGATCTGGCCATTGATTCCATCGATGCTTATGAACACGTTCGTGGCTATGGGCTAAATCCAGCGGAATGAACTCCGACTCGTCTTCACTAGGGTTATATGGCTTAATAGGTTCAAGCGTTGGCGGCCCGCTAAAGCCATCCATCCCTGGTTTGAGGACAGGATGTTTCCATTCGCGACCGCCAGGCTTGGGAATATAAACAAGCTCTTCTACGCTTGGATTTTGTCCTGCGAGTCTAAACATTAATCAATTGCTCTTTAGCGGAAGACGGGCATATTCCCCTAACTAATTGAATCTCTGTGAGGTCCATCTTCTCACCAGAGAGGTTCTTCTCGAGGCATAGGAGGACCCCAGAGAGGTTCTTCTCGAGGCATAGGAGGACCCCAGAGAGGTTCTTCTCGAGTTGGATACTCAGTTGAAGAACCAGCGCCAGGGACAGGAGGACCCCAGAGAGGTTCTTCTCGAGTTGGATACTGAGGGCTAGTACCCCTTGGATGCTCAATCTGAGGGCTAGTACCCGGAGGCTCTTCTAAAATTCCACGAATTGCACGCGCCAGGTGCATTTGGGCGATGTGCTGGTTAACTGCGTCAATAAACTGAGAATGCTCGGTAGCTTCGGCTGGAGCTGGTGCTCCCTGATATTGATCAGGAAAACCACCAGCAGGAGAAGGCGCATAGGGGTCGCCGTGATACCAACCCGGATTTGTTTTATTCATATTCCAGTGCTCATGGCCAAGAGGAACTTCAGCAGGCTCGGATACCTCACCAAATTTAAATCCTGGAACTCCGGCTCCCAGTTGGACAGCACCAGGCCCGTAAGCAGACATGACTTTATTTATAAGACATCGAGTCTATTTTAACCTTTATTTACACTCCTGGATTTTTTTTAGGGCAGCTGTTAGTATATTACTAGTCAAAAACTTTACCCCCAAAATACCGCCAAGATACCTAGACCCTTCTCGCCCCCGCCGTCGCCCAGCGCGTATATATAAAAAAAAGGGGATTGCGGGCAGGCTGGAAAATTACACATTGTGGGTAGGCATAAGTACCTAGGTGTTTATACCTATGAGTATCGATACCTAGGGTGAGTAGTTATACCTATCATCATTTGTACCTAGGTACATATACTTAATTTTTAAAAGTAATAATCAATAAGTATTAATACTTAAGTATAAATGCCTAAGTATACATACCTAATTGTTACACTACTTAACTAAGTATAAATGCCTAAGTATATATACCTACTTGTTATAATACTTAACTAGGTAATTATACCTAATTTAACGTAAACACTAGGCCGATTGTTAAGAAATTGTTAAGGAATGCCATTATGTTGACATAATCGAGTATGATGTAATTAGGTCACGCGACCTAAGTATTTTTACTTAAGTCGGCGAATGTTTAATTAATCCTTAAATGTTCCGACAAGCTGCCTTAAGTAGCTAGACTTCAGTTAGCGAACGACGCGGACTGTGAACCTTGTTAAGACAGATTGGTGATGAGCCAACGTCGCAAGTGAAGAACCAGACCACGAGACGCCGCGAAACTTAACTTGATAATTGAATAATGTGCACAGGTCACCCGCTCAATGTGGATGTGTATACCCGCGCGCCCGAACTAGAACCGGTTTAGGTTCGCGTATCTGTCTACACAGCAGGTACGCAGGGGCCCGCAGGGAAGGTGGGCAGGGAATTCCCTTCCTATCATCAATCCGGATGGACAGAACTTGGACACGAACTAGAACCGGTTTAGGTTCGGTGCGTTGTGTGCTCTTTATGAGTGCTTTTACTTTTAAGTCTTTCCTTCCGGGTTGTTGCCTACCGGCCGCACAATCAACCTACTAGGTATTTATTACCAGCTGAGCGAATTTGGTCATGATCATTAATGATCAACCGGAATAAATTGACCCTCTCCTTGAGCCATGACGGCTGAATGAGGGGCTCACGCCTCTCTTATCCACACCGGTTACTCACCATGACCCCCCAACTACCTGAGCTGCTTGATTCTTCAACGTTGACCGTCGATCAAACGGTGTTCCTCATAGACGCCGCGGCCGAGGTTATTAAAGCCTTACGCGAGTTTAGAGCGAATACAGGCGAAGATCTTTGGTACAACTGGGAAGAAGAAGAGCACCCAATCGTTGGTGTCCTAGACAGTCTGGCTGATCTCGAATACACCCTCGAGAAACACGAAGACAAAGAGGACTGACTCACTCCCGGAGGGGTTCCTTAATTGGTCCCCTCCCTGAGTGGTTCAAACCACTCATTCACACCACACCCCAAACCTGATGAAATCTTTAAACGATCTCTTTGCTTACGCAAAACGTCAAGCCCGTATCAATACCCTTGACTACGGGACACGGGAAGCATGGCAACAGGACAAGACCCGTAGAGATTCAGACCGTAAGAAAGTTATGAGTCGCTACGGCTTTCTGGGAGACACACCCCTAATGGTGGGGAGGTCCAGCAATGGCCGCCTAACGGTGGATGCAAATGATTTTGACTACACCGCCGGGCAATACCCACCTACTGAAATATGGGGCGCTGTCTACTCCTATTTAGAAAATACTTACTCACTAAGTATTAACTAACGACTCACTCCCGGAGGGGTTCCGTAATTGGTCCCCTCCCTGAGTGGTTCAAACCACTCATTCACACACCACGGAGAAAACAGATGATCGACCCTAAAGTTGATCCACAGGGGCGCCTGACTATCAAGCTGCTCACTGAACACCTCGAGGCCCGCAAGGGATACATTGAGGACCTTGAGAAGCAAGTCACGCAGCTAAAGACCGAGAAGGTGCAACTTAAGGACTCCAAAGAGTTGACCCTTGGGGATATATACGAATACTGGGTAAAGCCCGGTATTAAGAACGACCTCAGGGAAAGACCAGCGTTCTATACCTGGTGCCGTTGTGGTTACCAAAACCTCAAGCAGTGGGTAACGGACGGAGTAGAAGAGTTACGCAAACCGATCTTTAAAAACTCCACAAACTGATCCCGTCCCGGAGCCTTTCGAGGCTCCCTGCTGGGTTCACTTCCAGCATTTTCTACACATCAACATCATGACTTACATCAAAGTTCATTCTGCCGATACCCTCGCAACTATTGCAGGATCCTGGTTCAAAAATGAAATGAGAGTGCATGGCCATCAATGGAAGATGAGCGACGAAGAATGGCTGAATCTACATCAGCTAGTCGACGAGCTAGAAAATTCTATTAATGGTCTAAACAAATGAGCTCTCCTTACAACCTGGACTATTGGGAAATGCAAGAGTTAATTAATGAGGGGCAAGAGGATGTCAACCCTGACATTGCTCCGGAGGATGTTGAAGAGGATTGGTATGACCACCCCTCCTTAACAGCCGCACAACGGAACCCCTCTTTGCACCAGGACTGACTCACTCCCGGAGAGATTCCCTAGGGTTCTCTCCCTGAGTGGTTCAAACCACTCTTTATTCACATCACATCATCAACAACATGAGCAGCCTACAAGGTTACGTTCACACGACCTACCAAACATTGGTAGAAAAGTTAGGTGAACCAAGCTACATAAGAAAGGGTTCATATTCTGAACCTTTAGATGATTCTGACGGTAAAGTCAGCATTGAATTTATGACCCCTCATCACACCTCTGAAGGGTTCTATGTTTACGACTGGAAAGAAGAGGCCACGCCAATGGGTCCTCATTGGTGGCACATTGGAGGCGAAAATATAGATGCTCTCTACTTCTTTGAAGTAGCTACAGGCCTTAAGGCCCAACAAGAGTACACCCCAGCATTCCCGGATGCAGGGCACAATCCCCAACCTTCCATGTCGCGCTGAGTCAACCGCTCATCAGGTAAAGGCCTGCTGGGGAGCTTCAAGGCTCCCCTGAGCATTGCCCGAAAGGGCACTACACATCACCCCCTAATCCAATGCTTCGCCCACTACAAGAGCTTCAAGATGCGGCTTTCACTTTCGCCGAAGAGCAACAGCTCACCAACGAACAAACGATCAGCTTCACTATCGCTCTAATGGTTAACAAAGGCCACAACTACAAAACAGCCTTTGATTTTGTCCTCTTCCCAGGGGCATTCGACACAGCCCGCAAGGAGCTGACTCAACCGCTCATCAGGTAAAGGCCTGCTGGGGAGCTTCAAGGCTCCCCTGAGCATTCCCCTTCGGGGGACACACACCACCCCTTAATCCGATGAACAAACTTGATCCTTACTCAGTCGTTTGCCACGACCAAGGCACCACTGATTTCTGTGGCAGCTTTTCAAGCAGGGTTGCAGCTAATCAATGGATTGAAAAGATCAAAGCAGATTTCAAGGCAACACCTAGCGAGTTCTCCATGGCCTACCCATGGTTTGAAGTCGTCAGATCTGCTGATGTTTTTCGGCCTACTTACGAGTTCACCAACTACTCAGAGCAGGGCTGATCAATTGAACCAATCCTCGGCTAATCTGTTCCCGACTCACAGCCTTGTGGGGCTATCGGATGGACACCCCTTCTAAACCTGAACTTCGTCTAAACAACGAGGAATGGAAAGAATTACTAGAACTTCTCCTAACTCAAGGTGACTACACCACTGAGATAGATACTGAGTTTTGGTGCCGAATTTATCTTACATTACGTCACTACCATGCCTCACACAAAGGGACCTCTTAAGCGTCGGATCAAGATGTGCAACATTCTTTATTACGCATGTAAGGAGAATACGGACCTCTTATATGCAGTAGTGGATGAATACATCTATGAACGAACAGATGAGGAACTAGACAAACTTACAGAGGAACTAAAGAAGTCACACCCAGACTTGTTTATGTGAACTCAACACGGAGCCCTTAAGGGGTTCCCTGCTGAGCTCATCCTCAGCACTCAATCACATCAACATCAACATCAACATCAACATCAACATTATGAAAACGCTCTCAATTCAACTTAAAGACAAACAGTACGACCTGCTATCTCGAATAGCGAAATCTGAACACCGCAAGCTGTCAGACCTCTCGTACATCCTCCTTGGATACGGGATTTCAGTCCAATTCTGCGATCAAGGAGTTGTTGTCCCAAAAGAAGCTTCGGAATACACCGAAGAGGAGAAGCAAACGATCGCAAATAATGAAGCCCTCGAAGCGACGGAGGGCTGGATATCCCTTGATTGGGAGGAACGAAAGAAGAGAGGCTACGAAAATGTCCATACCCACCTAAGCAACTGTAATCACGGTTCTCAAGACTTTATCGAGGAACTCTCTAACTCCATCATGGATCTAGCCCTCGAAGATAACCCCACCGAGGAGTACCCATAAAGCTCAGAGGTCACTAACCACCACCCCTGACGGCACCTGCTTTCAGGGGTATTCTTTTGCTACCCATCCCCACAAACGTGGGGGCAGCTTTCTGCAACCTAATGAACTACTACCAACTCAACTATGAAACTCAAAACTGACCGTGAACTCTTCAACACAGAGGTCTGTAGTGACTTTGGCGACAGCCTCACACGCCTGATTATCGGCGTCACAGATGGCTCCGTTTCGGACGACTCCATTTGGGAGTGCAGTCGCATTATTTACGACAAAGTTTACGAAACTGCCATTCAAGAAATTCACACCTATTTCAAAGAATACCCACCGGAGACTGACTCATGAGCAAGATCACCCTTACCGCTGACTGCCGCTGGAGTGAACTCACCCCAGAAATGCAGCTTCAAATCGTGTGCTTCATTAATCACGCAGCATCCTGGCCTGGTGCAGACCATCAGATCCGCCAGGAACTGTCAGAACTCTGCGACCGTAACTACTTCACCGAAGAGGAGGCTGACTCATGAACGAACAAGACGAAGTCAATTGCATCTACAGCGTCGACGGTGACGTTGACCCAAGTGAATGGTCATCCCACGAGGACCCTGATCCAGACGCTTGGCCAAGACCTAATGCTGGCTACGGCTCAAGCTTCACTACTTGGGACGACCTAGTCGCATACTGGTTCGCCGCAATGGGCGATGCCGCTGACGATCAACTTGCGTGCCAACTCTGCAAAGAGTTCCAGAAAAGAGAGCTCGTAAAGTTTGAACCTGAAATACAAGCATTTGTATGTAGTTACAAGCTTTACGGCAGCGAACTTTACCTACAAATCCTTGAAGAGATCTGGCCAGAACAAGTGGCGAAATACTGACTCATGATCACCACTCACCGGCACAGGCGTCGGCAGTCCTAACTCCGCACGCCTCTCCTTTAAATCTGGATGGGGCGCATACAGCGGCCCTTCATAGTCACCAGCAAATTCCTCAGACACCAAACGTGTACTCAGGCTGAGTACCGTCGTAAACACCTTGAGAATGCTCAGGTGCTATCTCATAGAAGTCCTTAATCAGGGACGGCTTAGGTATCAACTTATCCGCACGAACTGCTCTACGCAGGTTCTCTATTGATCCACCTTGCAGGCCAGCGGTTATATCCAGGCCCAGCCCCTCCCCTGCAAACCTCAATCCATCCTCATTCATCAACCTTCTCCCTCTCACACAATCTCACTACCTCTTTCGCTAATACATAGTGGGAGCTATCAGTACGACCGCTCTCTTCCAACGTGATCAACACCTTGCGATAGATCGGACATTCCCAGGACTGTGGTGTTGTCATCTACCAAGACCCAGGATCATTAATCCTGGCAACTAATGGATTAGACAGAAGAGAAGCCTCTTCCTCCATGGCCTGCTGAGCTAGTACCGGCGAAGTCTCACGAGCCTGAGCTTGCTCATTTCCACCTGCGATGTAAGCCATGAGATCAGCCAAGCCAAGACCCGCAGCTGTTAAGCCAGCGGCGCCCCCAGAGGCAGCAGCGCCGTAGGCCAATGCCCTGTTTCTACCGCTGTATGGCGCAACCCCAAACGGCTGATTTATTGCCTGAATAATAGTGTTTGGTGCCAGAGGATGACGGTACTCGCTCCCCTTAGTAGCCATTGCTGCGCGGAGGGCGATCTCTTGTATCTTTTGTTCCTTAATCATTTGAGACAGAGGAGTCTCGGACACGCCCAAAATATCACCTATCTTCTGCATTACAGCCTTCTTATCAGCATCACCCCTGTGGTAATCAGCGATCCAATCATTAGCAATATTGACATTCTGCGCAGCCCTGGCCTTGCTGTATCTCAGCTGAGCCTCATCCTGAATCACGCTATCAAGAGCGCCTAGCCCGCCTGGGTTTTGTACATACCCAGTAGAGGTCGGCTTACTGCCCTTGAGCGCATCAAGATATCTCTTAATCGCTGCCCTTGGATTAATTCCCACTACTGATTAGCTGACATTATGTATTCAGTTTAATCAGTTGTGGGTTTTTTATCGTGAGGCGTTATATCGGTGCGTTTAGCTCTCTGTATTGCGCCTCTTCGTTGTTTACTGGTAACCAATGGAAGGCTCCTTCCCCTCTCGAAAACATCCAACCATCTGGCACCTGTGTTGGAACAGATTTACCTACCGCCAATACCTCGAAGGTGCTAAGTACCTCACCGAATGGACGTGGAACTGGCACCCTGATGACCCTCTTAAAAGCCGGCCCCGGACTATCGGCGTCAGCTACGAAGATGCCAAGGGACTGATCCTTACCGATCGTCTGTCCATGTCAGACATCACCAAGCTCAAGCTCGCTGAAGGTGAAGACTTCACCGACGTGGTGACAGGTAAGACCTATAGGCCTCGCCACTACAAGGGCTATGTCATCCCTGCTGAAACCATCGCATGGAAAGTCCAGCAGGATCTACATGACGCCAAGCTCTTGGCCAACGAGGACGACCTAGAGGACGGCCCCCCTGCCATCGACCTTGGCCCCGAGCCTGCATAGGCCGTATGCCCTGGCTTACAAATTGTGAGCTGGGGCTTTTCAATGTCCAATCGCTAAGGCATTATGCGCAAGAGACAACACACGCCATGGATGCTAATCCCGACTCTGAGATTGATTGGCTTCATGGTCAACTGCTTGAACTACGTAATTCAACTGCGGAACTCCTTATCTCCGCTGCGATCGAAGCCAACGACCATCCGTCTGCTCAGGCCGACCACGACTACCAAATTGTCAGAGCTCAACTCCGACGAACCAGTCACAGCGTATGGCGCTTTGAACGTTCCATATCTCATTACACACCACAACCAACACTCACTCACCCTCCAAGTTCATGACTGTGATCTCAACCAAACCTGGATCTACAGATTCAACACCATGGCCGAATACACCGACTGCCTCCGTCAATACCTCGATGGAGCAACTGAATACAGTCGAGCACCCGACATCTTTATGGGGCCTAGCACTACAAGATCGACAAGCTCACGTCGAACTTGACCATGCAGCCGAACTCTTTGCGTCTGACGACCCTGAAGAGAAGGCAATAGGAGAAGAACTTGCAAATCAATTACTACATGTCACTGACCACACTGGCAAACGACTGTTCACCAGAGCTGATCAAATCCTTGAATACTGTGACATGTTAGAACACGTAGCTAATTACCAGAAAGATAGATCAGATCAACTCAAATACCTAGCCCAAAAGACCACATTAAAAAGAGATAAGTTCTTGCAACATGTCATGAAAGTATTACATGAACAACGACCTGACCTGAAAACGATTCATCTTCCTACCCATGAGATGAGATCAAAGCTGAACAAGAGCTGTGAAATCACAGACGAGTCATTAATCCCCTCGGAATATATGACTACGCCCGAACCTAAACCACCTGTTCCATATCCAGATAAGAATCTTATAAAGAAGACTATCCAATCTGGAACAGAAGTTGCTGGCGCAGTTGTCAACGAACACAGATCGTGGACATCTCATAAACCAAAGCCCAAGTCAAAGCCTCAGCCAACACTGAAGCAGCAAGAGTCTCCACAGCTCAGCCCTGCCACTGAAGAGGATGAAGGCTGGTGACCTGGGACTTCCTCACACACCGGCAAGTACACGAACCAAGACTCCTTGTCCTCACTCCTTTCTCAGAAAGAGCCATTAAAACTTTTAATGAATTAATGCAGGACTTGGATCCTTATAGATCTCTCAAACGTAACCGCAATTCCGTATCCCTTAAACCTGATGAACGCGATTACGTAATCGACTTCCTCACTCAACCTCCCTACTACTTCGTGATCAAACCATGGCACAAGCACCAACGAGAAACACAAGTCAAGAAGTCTACGTCAAGTCTGAAGCAATTGATGGCACGAACTCAGAAAAATTCCCTGGAGTGCCCTGGTGCAGGGTCGGAGAAACTAACAACCCCAAATCACTGACCATCCAATTCGATGAAGATCAAATTGACTTCATTAACACTGCATTCAAGAACAACATGCCCCTCATTAAGGGCACACATTACGACTGGAGTCCTACCCAGGGAGGAACATTCCTCCTCCCCCACATAGGACGTGATCAACCACAAGAATTGCCGGTCATTCCTGTTACTACAGGTAGACAAATACGCAAGGCACCGGCAAGACGAACTCCCAACCCACCCCCTATAGCTGACGACATGCCAACAGAAACTGACTGGCCCATGACCTGGCAAGAAGGAGTTGATCCCAGCTTCAGCCAAGCAGGCAAATTAGTTTGCCAAGACGCAGACGAACTCTGCACTATCGTCGCCTGCCTTCAAGACAAACACCCTGGCCTGAGCTCAGAAGATATACGAGCGATCGTTATCTCTATGGGCATCAGGCATGAACCCAAGAAACCATACAACAGATGAGCATTATCGATCATCCAACTGATATCCAATTCCTCAAGGCCGCTCAACGCAAGCGGCCCGAGGTGAAGATCCCAATGAATGCCACACCCTTCATCGATGCACAATCAATCGTTGAAGGGAAACTCATCGTTGGGAACTACAAGAAAACAATCTTTGGAATTGGTGTCAACACAATGCAAGAGATCTTTGTCACTCGTGATGAAGCTCTCCAGGAGATTCCATGAGCAAAGACAGGATCTACTTCCTGCTTAATGAAGCCAACGAAATTGTCGAAGGCTTCATCAATGCAACAGATGCTTGGCGGGCTCTCTACCAAGCAGATGGCACAAGGTCACTCATCGCTAAGCCACTACCCATGAGGCTTGACGACATGAGTGAACTAGTTGCGAAGTTAGATCCTGCAACACCAACGGAGAACAATCAGTGACCAAGGAAAACAACGTAACGCCATGACCCGTAACCTCAGGACTCTGTATATCAAGTATCAAGGACCAAGGAGTAACTACAAGATACGAGTCATTGAGGTCGTTGAAGGCTGGGACGCAGCTAACCAAAGGCTGCGTGATCATCAAGCCTTTGATACAGATACGGCACCTCATCACTACTCTGTGAGAGAGACAGGATCAAGACTGAAAACCCTCGAAGGATTCAACGCACCATGTCTAATTGGAACAGACGAGTCGAAGTCACCACCCATCGAAATGGTGAGCAGCCAGTTACTCATAGAGCACATGACTTAGCGGGCGCACTGAGCTATATCGAAGGGCTGGTTGCCATCGCCAGCTCTGAATGCTTTGAAGCCTTTGACTTAACTCACACCATCAAACCAATCTCACCCTTCAAGTAACTCGTGATGGTTACATTGCGAGTACTGAACCTGACCTATGACCAAAGACAGCAATGACAGGTTGCAAATTAATTGCCGCCTTTCACCTGAACACAGCAAGAAGCTCCTTGATCTCACCAAGTTCTCGACGGCTGGTTCAGTCGTGATCATTGGCCAAGACTTCTCTGTTCCAGTGGGACAAGTAGAAGTCGCCCCGACTACTCTGGCGGGCGCATTACTTGGCTATGCGATTGATCACTTCCACGACAAATACGTCGAGCCATCTGCAGCGGCACAAGTTCGTCAGCCTCTGCCTGATGAATGGAATGATCCAGGCGCGCTCCCGCTATCCCAGCCACAAATCGATCCTGGATACTCTTATTAAATAACCCCCACTGTTCAATGAACTCTGAAGAACTAAATGCACGGGTCAGTATCCCGATGCACGAACTGATCGAGATGTGCAACGCCTGCCACGGAGGGCTGGAGCTGGACAAGTTTGAAGACAAAAATAACTCACTCAGTTTTGTGCGCAATCGCCTCTTTGGCTTCTTATCCTCCGAGGCCAAGGCCGACCATAATGAATGGGTCGACCGCAAAGGTTGGCGCATTAAAGAGAAAATTATCCTTACTTCAAGTCGTGAATCTTGATCAGATCAAAGCTGCAGTGGATGCCAACAAAATCGTCTACTGGAAAACTAAGGACTACATTGTCTGCAAGGAAAATCCAGCAGGCAGTTCTGATCCCTATTACTTCATACGCCACACAGGAGGTCAACGAGTAGACCTTGTCTGGTCAGACGAAGTGACTCTCCACGGCGAAGAAGCTGACTTCACTACTTGCTTCTAATTCATGCCACTAACTGAACTGTCTTCTAGATACGGTGGGCATTGGAAAGACCACCCCAAATATTCATCAACTGATTGGAGACGACAGGTTTGGAATGGTGAAACAAGACTTGGATATTGGGAATGGGTAGAGCGTTGTTACATCGATGATGCATTCAACGAGAACATAAAAGATCTAGCCTAAAGGTAGAGTCAACAAATGAAATGTCTACCGTTTTACCAGCCCTGATACTAGGTGCAACCAATGCTATTTTTCTAACTCTATTAATAGACGCTAATAATGTCTACGCCGATACAACTTACTGCAGGGAAGTAGTCGAAGTTGTTCTTGAAGCTGAGAACCTCAGCCTTAAAGATAAAAAATACATCATCGAAGGACTGCCAGAAGAATGCATGGACGTCTTCACTCAGCAGTCATGAAATCGTGCTTGACCAACCATGCTCGTGTCATCGGTGTGGGCTTATAAACCTTCCACATCTCACCTGCCACGCACGCCTTCAGTGCTTTCACTGTCATACCTTTCGTATGCCCAGCCCATAAGGCCTCCTTCTCCCATGGCAGTGGACCTTTCTTGTAGGTGCTCCTGCCGATCACTTGCCACAGATCTGGCACCTCTTCCTCGTTGAAGATTATTGCCATCGAGGAATTCCTTATCGAGCCTGCCATGCAATCTTGCGCTGCATGCCATCCCTCATGGCGAGTAACAGTAATCAATATGCCAGGCGAATGCATATACTTCTCATTCAAAAAGAAGTTATTGCTCGGCGTATGATATGCACCTCTATGACCATTGGGGAAATACTTATCATCCGCAATGAATACTCCGACGCCAGCCATATTGAGATACAAGACTAACTCGTCGAATTCAAATCGAATGGATCTCCAGTCTTCACTGTCAAGCAGTTCATAAACACCTGCAGCGCCATGTATCTCACGGATATCTTCATGGCATTCTTGCAGGAGCATGCAACCCATTGAGTGATAAGTATTCCACTCTTTGATCTCAGGGTCAGCGGCAAGTACAGGGCCACTAATACACAAAGCAGCAAGCAAGCCGCTTAGTAACTTCTTCATCTAAAGACTTCTTTGCTAATACTCTAGTAAGTCTGTAAGCGCCGTTCAGTTCTGCTGTTTGGTGCTTTTTTATTGCGCCGTTACAACGGTGCATTTGTAGTTTGTTTCTATCGTTTATGGATTCCCTTGCTCTCTCAAAAGAAAGCTCTGGCTTTGAGGAAATTAAATGCTATACCCCTAAAAAAGGGAAATGGCATGAATGCGCTGGTGAGAATCCAGATGACAGCATTGCTCAAGACCAAGACTTCTTTATCGACTACGACGGCGTGGTCGACATCTTTGTTCAACAGGGAAACAATGACTATGGCTCAGTAGATCGGCTCTTCGTCACATACAAAACACTATCCCGTGAAGGCCTTCCCGAACACTTCAAAGTCATGATGAAGATCAATCCCAATATGCTCCGAGATAAAACGGGCACGCCAATACTTGATGAACTTGGCGCCCCCATTTACAGAATCACTTGCTACGCCCAGTCCTTTGTTAATGGTCTAATTGCCCATAACATATATGGTCAAGGATTAAGAGATTCAAAGGGACGCCTGAAAATCAAGAAGGGAAATCAAACCGGCTGGATCAGGACAGGACGGCGCGATGAGATCACTGATATACCCAAAGAGCTCTTCTGCGACGATCTTGGCCGCGAGGCTACAGAACACGGGTGTCTTCCTTTGCAAGATGCCATCGCAAGTCTGCAAGCGAGCAATGGATTCCTAGTCAGGCCATACCCGCTCCCTATCCAGGAGATGACTGCGCTGGAAGCTATACGCAATGAAGAGAGCCGTGTCTTGCAGCCTGCCTGAAGAAGTGTTACTAGCCTCTTGATTTTGCAAGACATAGCACACAACATAGACCTAACCCCAACCTCCATGACCTCTATTACCTAATCAAATGTCCCACGAATTCACATCAGGCCTGCTAGCTGAACCCGCTTGGCATGGCCTCGGCACTATCGAACCCACTATCGCTGAGATGTCAGCAAGAGATGTCTTCGTCAGAGCCGGCGCTCTATTCCCTGTAGAGAAAGAGAACCTATGGGTCGGACCCGACGCCCAGAACATCAAGCTCCTTGAAGAAGGCAAAGCCATTATCAGACCAGACAATGGCAAAGTTCTCGGCATTATTCGCGACCAGAACTGGGAGATCATCCCGAATGAAACGCTACTACGTTTCGCCGAGATGCTCAAAGACACCTGCTCAATGAACGACGTCATTGTCCTAGCTGATGGCAAGCGTGTCGCCTTTACCGCCAAGATCAAAGACGCATCTCGTGATGTCGTCCCTGGCGATCAAATCGATCCCTACATCGTTGGCTATCTAGGCCATGACGGGAAGACGGGTTTCGGTGGAATGTTCACCCCAATACGAGTTGTCTGTGCCAACACACTTGGATACGCCCGAACCCACGTCGAGCGAAAAGCAGCCAGGCATCAATTCAAAATCAGCCACACCACCAACGAGATCGATCAAATCGACGACATCCTTGCTGGTATCGACATGGTCAGGCAGGAGTTCCCAGCCGTCGCCCACGACTACGAACTCATGGCTAAGACAGAGATGGAATCATGGCGTGATTACTTAGACCACGTCTACGATCTGCCACCAGTTAAGACCGAAGACGGCAACTATCGACCTGGCTCGATCACCGACATGCCACGCAAGTTCAATTCTCTTGAAGCTGCTTGGCTTAACGGACTTGGCTCCGACATCCCAGGAGTCAAAGGCACTGTCTGGGCTGCATTCAATGCCGTCACAGAAGTTGAGTCGTCTATTAAGCACGGCCAAGGCTCAAAGAAATTAAACAGCGCACTGTTTGGAACCGGAGCTGGTCGTATCCAGCGAGCAAAAGACAGAGCCATGGAACTCGTAGCCCTCTGACTAATCAGGGCCATTTACTTGGCCCACATTCTTTCTCCCTTTACCTAATGACCAATGGCAACCGCACTGATGTCCCTGCCCAAAGACAAAGCCTTAGCCGGGAACAAACCACTAAAGACAAAAGCAGTCACTGATGAACACCACAAGAAATGGCTTGCGTACATCCAATGCATGTCATACGCGGGTGCGCAAAACACTCATCCGTACTCATTCCCTGAATGGTTCTTCAATGTCGCGGAGCCGGGGTTCTACCCGGTCGAAACGGTCTACGGGAAACCGCTTAATCGTCCTCGCACTGCTTTTACTCAGTTCGGGGATCTTGATTAAAACTCCCTGGCCAACGACGGATCAACTCTTCTCTACTCACGCAAGCCCTCTACTTATTCATGACTCTCGAGCAATCCAGTAGACGTATCGGCCCACGATTTACTGAAGGTGATCGTGTTACCAAAACAGGAACCTGCGGCCATGCAGAACTAGCTCGATTCTCGGGCACTATCCGCAAACGTCTCAACACGTCGAATAAGCGCGGCCATTTGCTTTATTCCTATGACGTGCAATGGGACAACGGCAAGACCTCAACGCACGCGCAGAGCATCCTCCGATCACTTGAAGAGGCTTGACTAATGCAGTGCAGAAGATGCAATGCATCGATCACGAAGGTCCTCGAAAGGCGCGGAATTAGACGCAGAAGGGAATGCGCAAACTGCGGTCCCAAACATAGATTCACAACCTATGAAGTCTATGCGCGCCCCCAAACCGGACCAAGCCATGGTTGGAAGATGGATCCATCGAAAGTCAACCGTGGAGAGAGTTGCGGACACTCATACCTAACTGCAAGCAATGTCTATGACATCCGCAGATTGTATGCAGAGGGTTGGTCACATAGTCAAATCGCCAGACACTTCAAGATGCCAAAAGCGACAGTAGGTGATATCTGCCGGCGAAAGACTTGGAATCATTTACCACCTCAAGACTTTGACTTCAAACGTTCACCCAAACCAACCAATGAATCCATCCAGCACTAAGCCTGTTCTCGACCCCATAAAGAGGTACTTTCTCTGGCAACCCGATCAGATAGTCTCGGATGAAATACATGACATCAGTCCTGATCTTCGATCTAAATTTACCGAGGAAGATGTTCATTACATCAGAGAAGCCTATAACGATAAGCGTGGAACCATCACCACACTTGCTCGTCGTTTCAATTGCTCGTTATCAACTATCACAGGAGTCGTAACGGGAAGAACTTGGGATTGGTTGCCATACCATGCATCTCAACAATTCACGAAGGAATCCATCGATGCTCTCCTAAATCAGTATCGAGAAAGAGACAAGTTGAGCAAATCCACCTACTCAATTTCCGGCTAAAATGAATTACGAAGGTGTCCTAGCTATGAGTGAAAACGGAGAAAGATCAAAGTTCCTTTCTTTCATAGAACACAAAGCCAAAGAAGTTAAGAACTCACCCGATTGGGTTAACGCAAATATCGCACACTGGGTCAACGGATTACCTATCAGGCAACGCACTCAGATACTGAGGATGGATACCTGGCGGTCCATAGCACCATACCTAGATCACATCGAACTCGTAATTCAAAATCAAAATCTAACGACCCTCGACTCCTGAACCATGCTTGACACTTGCTACCGCAACCAAACAGGAAAGAAGATACAGCATACCAAAAAAATACAGCCATCAAAAACTAAAAGATTTCCATCTCATACCATCAACTATCGAGAAGAATGGGAAGACGAAGCATTGGAATTAGCTCAAGAGAAAACGCAGGGGCTAGAAGGAATAGAAATCAACAACTATGCAGTTGTCAACGATTGCGATGACTACGGATCTGACTATATATACGTACCCGCCTTCGTCCTAATCCACAAGACTGAGATGAAAACAACCTTGTGATTGGCCATTCGTATCCACGTTTCATGGATGAGTTTGAAGAACAACAGTTTGACATTCTCGTCACAAGGTATGGATACGGAATCGCCTGCAATATCCAGGATGATATAGACGAGCGAGGCCTGCTCCGAATCCCCGCACTTCATTCAGATACCGACTGGGATTACTAAATCCAAATCACTAAGACCCCTTCACTGAAAAGTGGAGGGGTTTCTTGGTGCCCACCTAATTGACCTATGACTTTCCCGTCTGCCTTTTCAATCGTAAATCTTCGCGTTTACGAGACTGATGGCTACATCAGTGACTGCAAAGAAAGCAACAGCATCCCGACTAAGGAAGGCTTTTTTAAATACATCTCTCATGAACTATATGAAGACTTTCCCAAGTTGGACCTTTCTGAAGACGACTTGGATCCACTCGACTGATTGACCTATGACTTCCCCTATGACACCAGAAATGGCCGACATGCTAAAAGCACGAGAGCGATTGCTATTAAAAATCGAATTTCTTATTGATGAGTACTTCCAAGCACAAATCGATGAATGCGGCGAGATGGGTGAGATGAGTAATTTTCTCGAAGCAAAGCTTGCATTGACCCATGACATATGTGATGCCGTCTGCCAACACTACCCAATCACACCTGATTAACCCATGATCACCACTAACAATCACATCATCTTCACCGACGCCGAATTGCGCTGCACAATCAACGCTCTCGATGTACTGGAAGTCCTGGTTCGCGGTGACGCTCTGGACTCCGATGTGCTGCGTGACCTTCGAGATACATTTCCTCCTACAGCAATCGAAGCGGCTCGCAAAAAACTGTACTAACTCACCTAATCAACCAACACCGCACAACTTTTTTCATTTACTCTCGACTCATGATTCAAACCATCACTGCCCGCCTCAACCACCCCAAGGCTCACGAATCCTATAAAGATTGCTATTGCTTCGACAGCGCTGAGCTGGGATTAGTCGCCGAGCCTTTCGTGGAATCAACCACTGAGGTGATAAAGAACGCACTTACTTGGGCCAGTTTGCCGCCTAGTGAGCAAGTTCAACTTCGCTTTACTGATGACTGCGATACAGCTTTATATTTTAAAGAGAAGGATTGGCCCATTATTTACCTCATATTAGAAAAGCCTGTTGATGGAGGGCATCAGTACGAGGCTGCTTGCTTATACCCTGAGGCTGCAGAAGAAAAATATCTAGACGAATTAGATTTCTCAGGAGGTCCTACCTGCTGGCTATGCCCAGTACTTCTGGATTACTTCAGTAATGCGCCAAACTATATCTACTGCCAGATCATTCCGGCAGCCAGTGATGCAGAACATTCCGGTCGATCCGGTTGCCTAATCGAGCCTGTTCAGCCATGATCGCCAGCATATCTTCTTCGTTCACCATAAATCCATAATCTCAGCATTGACTGTTTCCATCAGAGCCTGTTCACGCATAATCGCCAGCATATCTTCTTCAGCAGGCCCCAACGCATCTTCTATAAACTGCCATTGCTCCGAGCTAGCACGATCTGCCAAAGCTTGTTCTATTCCTACTTGAGTTGGTGTCTTGATGCGCCTATAAGGGGTGTCATGTTTTATCTTCTGCGCATTTGCCAACCCCTCATGCACGTTAGCCAGTAAGACAGGATCTATTCCACCGGCAGTATTCACTCGAGCGACCTGTGTGCCAAAGCGGCTAGGAGGTCCGAATCCTGCCCCCATATAGAACTGGGCCCGGCCATACTGACCAGCGTTTAGTCCTACCGGACTATTCACTAGAAGATCACCAACCTGAAGACCAGCACGATCTACGAGATTAGGGAAGGCCTCAGCCAATGCTCCTGCCATCCGAGGGGCTCCAGCCATCTTCTCCATCGATACCGATGTTGGGATATTGGGATCTAATCCAGGGCGTCCCCAGCCAAATACAATTTCTTGCGCTCGACTCGGAGTTGTATTGGCGAGCACCTCTAGCTCAGCAGGTACAGCTCGAATATTCTTCCTATCCATTTCATCAACGGCTCTGGAAGGATGCCGAAACAATTCAAATGGATATGGCTCCGTATTTGACACAAGCTGCATCAACATCTGCCTCTCGTTATACGGATCCCCAACGTATTGCCCAACCGACAACTGGCGATCTCTTGGGGGCCATGCGACCGATTTAGGTATAGCCTCAGCGAGAGCCCTAATCTCTTGCGCAGAGAAAGGGATAGTAGGTAACTCCGCTAAAAGTCTTTGCGCTGCAAATCTATGATGCACTTATCTATTAATCTTTCTTCTTATCGTAGTCGCTAAATATTAAGAACTAAAAGCTACAGCACGCAAAGGATTGTGACTGCGCGTGGAATCTCTAGCCACCAACCCCTGCTTCGCTCAGTCGAGGTAGGGGTTTTTTAGTGCCCTATTTCAACGGTGCATTAATGGAGCTATTCAAGTTTTCGCATGGCAATGCAAAGATTGCTAATACAACAATGCACTTTGCACTTCCGGCGGGGATCACTTGTCCAGGAGCGAAGGATTGCATGACTCACTACGACAACAAAGCCCGCAAGATTGTACCTGGAGCAGGCAATGCCTTCCTTTGCTATGCAGCAATTGAAGAGTTCCGTCCCAATGTTCGTGCAGTACGTGATCACAACCTTCAACTGGTTAAAGATCTTGAGCATGACCAAGACGCCTTGAACACACACCTAGTTAAATCACTTAAGCAACACGGCAACGATCCACGTTATCCAGAGCCAAAGAAAGTTA
>Ga0080013_1000152_pt1 | contig 96706 bp, 108 predicted proteins | sample ETNvirenome_6_85_FD_69236 | JGI IMG/M metagenome (GOLD analysis project Ga0080013, IMG submission 69236) | Marine viral communities from the Pacific Ocean - ETNP_6_85 (SPADES assembly) (version 2) | ecosystem: Environmental > Aquatic > Marine > Oceanic | place: Pacific Ocean | collected 2013-06-19
ATACTATAATGGCTTGTGTAATCTGGCTTAAAGGATTTATAGCCCTGACCAAAAATTAAAACAACATACTGCTGTAAATCACCATCATCAAAGTCTCTTCGAGAAATAGTTCCTATCCAAACATCTTTACCCTCTACATCTACAGAAATCTTTGTAAAAGGATAATAATGGTTCTCCCACCTACTTTTTTGTCCTTTATTTTTTGGCCTGAAAGGATCTACAGGAAAAGAAACTTCTCCTTTTGGATTTCGTAATTTCCCTTTTCTCTCAATGCGAAAACCTGCCTCACTCAACATCTGATAAACAGAAGACATTATCTTATACTGATTTTCTTCACTGAATTCCTTCTTGACTCGTCGCCATGTAGGGCTATTTATCGCTAACGCCTTATCGAAGGTCATTTTCTTATACAACATCCCCCTCTTGGGGAAATTCTTCAATGCTTCGTCAACAATTTGCTGCATGTAAGCCCGAACCTCCCAAGCATCAGCATAATAAGCTTTCGTTCCTCCCTCTTTCAAGCGTTCTGCCGATGTCTTACGTTTCTTTCCTTCAATTTCCTTTGCATGGGTAAGCTCATGGATCAGATCCGAATAAGCCTCTTGAAGAAGAATATCTTTACCTCCCCTTGTAGAAGCAAAATTGAGAACATCCTGTGGAGAATGAACCCCATTGAAAATCAGGACAATGACAGGAATTTTAGTCGAACCCTTTTTGATGTATCCCCACCCTGCACTTTGAAAAAATCCTGACTTCTTTTTATAGGGAATTCCGCTTATACTCGTCAATTCTGCCCGAACCAGAAAAATAATCCTTTTGTACTTTCCTTTCACATCAGGAAAGTTGGCCTCAAATTCAGCCAGATCTTGATGGCCAAACCTTGCAATGGGTTTATCCTTCGTAGAAGACAAGGAAAAAGGAGAGTTTGATAATGCAATCAACATTTCCTCAACCAAGAATTCCGCAATTCCCCTGATACGATCTTTGTGCAATGGAATTGGCCTACTATTTTGCCTTTTGGGATTTTTTCGCGATCTACTCATAACTTTTTAACCAATCGCTTCAAACGAAAAGAATTCCGCAATTCCCCTATTAATTGCTTTACGGGCCATTTTTTACCTCTTACGATACTTCTTGAGATTTACTTTCTTCAACAATGGGTGGCCCCTGACTCGATAAGCCACCATTCCATCATAAACATCAATAATTTCGGGTATACTTACTATACTCACCATACCGTATTCCTCTCTCAAAAGAGGATTCTTCTTTGCCTTTGCCAATGCTTCTTTTTCGGTTCTGGCGATAACATAAAAGGTTGCATGACGCATAAATGGATCATTTTCTTCAATTCCCTGATATTCGTAAATGTCGTATCCCTTCGAGGAATTCTTACGTCTGCGAGGGTTTGAGATTCTACAACCTTTCAAGGGCTTTCTTTTTCGCAATAGTTTACTTAATGCTGTTATCCCCCCATCCTCATAAACTATATCGTCAAGGTGAAGTGCCAATTGAAGTTGTTTTTTTGTATATTCAGCATCGGAGTCAGAAAGATTTTCAATATAACCGTCAAGAGAATGCGTAAACCACGTGAAAACGGAGCTAGGATAATCCTCATAAGTGAAGACCTTGTTTAAATTGCGAGAATTTGGTAAAATCCCGTAAGTATCCAATGTTTGATGTGCAACATATTGTGCTATTTCTTGTAATTCTTCTTTTGATGGGTAAGGATGGTCAACATTTCGTCTACGTCTGCGAGGGTTTTGTTTAACCCTTTTCATTTGTTTGATCACTTCAGGTTTAAATTTACCGTATCCTGACGCTCCCGATGAATGTTGCCACCGAAAAGGATTAGGTGTACCCATCCTCTTGTGCCGTACTAGTTTAAATCCTAAATTTGGTGCAATCCAGACAGTTTCACCATAGGAGGAATTATTACTATCACTTAAAATTCGAAAGTTTTTAGAGAACCACGGATCACCAAACATTGCATCCCAATCTGCTTCAGTTTTTATCTTCTTTCTACGTCGTGGATTAAACATACTTGCTTGAACCAAGTCTCCTTGAATCGGTTCTACCATTTCCTTGTGAAACATTGGCAAAACATTAAATGTCTGGATAATTTCAAAAATTTCCTCAACACTGGGCCTGTAAGATCCTCGTGATTTTGCCATGTGAAAATATAGGCTTCTGAGAATCTGAGGCATGGTTTTTAGACATCTCAAATCCGCTTGACTCCATTTTTTTTGTGCCGCAAAGTAGTCTTGCAAACTATCAACCATTGCTGATTGTTGTCTTATTGGCAAATCTTGCCAGCTTTTGATTTCTTTCTTTTTATTTTTTCGACGAGATGCCATTGACTTATTCCCCTATTGCATGGACCAACGAGTAGGCTTATGGGTCCGATGAAAATGACGGCCTTTTTTGCTGTACCCTTCATCATACATTGCATCTTCCAATGATGCTTCTGTAATGATTAAACTTACATCATAACCAATCATATCTAACAAATCTCTTGCTTTAGCGATTGTTAATTTTTTGGGTGGATTTCGGACCAATGCTTGCATAGTCTGTAATCCGGATGGACCGAAAGCCATGTGAGCACCTAACGCTTGGTGCTGTGACTTGGCATTTCGTCTACGTCTTGGATTACTTTTCTTTTTCTCTTTTTCTTTCCTGTAAGCATCCATATACTCTTTATTTCTTCTGCCAACTTTGCTGGGGGGAAGTCCTTGTGCGGCATCTTGTTTCCCATACTCGCTCATTCGGGCATTTCGTCTATAAGGTGTTCCATGTAACCGCAGACCAAACAAAAAACCATTAATCATATCTTTTGCTTGTGCTATGGAATATGCTTTGCCTCCTCCCTTCATTTTAATTTTAGAACCAGTGTTAACATCTCGCATTTCGTAAACATTACTTCCTTTATGGGTTCCCACCTTTATAATCTCAAATCCCTTATACACCCTCTTGGCATTGCGCCTACGTCTTGGGTTTGTGTGCCAATTTCCTCTTTGATACCGGCCTCTTTCCTTATGATCAGGTCCAAAAATACTGTTCCCCTCATACTCTGCAAATTGATCTTTGGTCAACTCTCCAACCTTAACCATTTTTCCATGTCCCGTTTCACTAACTGCCCATTTCCACAAACTCGCCCCACCGCTTTTCAATGGCCGGATCTCGTCGATGTGGTGCATATTGAAATATACTTCACCATGCGGATTCTTTCTTCTTTTATTTCTTTTCATTTTCTTTCTCCCCGAATAAAATTTTAAATTAGAAGCATTGACTAATTGAACCTCGCCAGTATCCCACTCTACCCTGACATATTCCATCTTACCGATTTTTTTAGCTTCTATTACTTCCCCATAACGAGGAGTATCAGCCATGATTCCACCCAAAACTCTTATATGATTACGAGTAAATTCTACATAATCGCCAACTTTGAATTTAAGTTTTTTATTCTTTCGTCTACGTTTCGGATTGCTTTTGGTAAAAACTTCGTTTCCTTTATTATAAATCTGAATTCCTAAGTCTCGCCCGAATCGTTTAATCCCTTGTATCAATCCTGTAAGATCGCTTCTTAATTCTTTCACTTCGTTAGGATCATTTAAATTATATTTGTGAGTTACAATTTTAGCTTTAGATCGCAGACGGCCCAAATTAGTCCAAAATGATCTATATTTTAAGGTTGCAATCCCCTTACTGTTAACAGAAACAAAATCCTTTATATCAACCGCAGTACCGAAAGGAATTGTTACATAGTCTTCATCCGCACCAACTAAAACACCAATTCCATGTTTTTGTGCAAATTGAAGGTACTTATTAAATAAATCAATACGCTGTTCAATGCTTGAATTTCGTCTACGCTTGGGGTTCCTCTTTTTTTTCTCAAAGGGATTCGGACCGTCAGCTTTAATGTTGTTTTTGCTATCCATCTTCAAACCTTGAAGAGACAATTGCCATTTCAAATCTTTTTTGGTTTGCCAAAATCGTTGCCCATCTATATCGATGACCGTTGGTTGTGATCTTCCCGATTTAAATAAAACCATCCACGCCTGATTGACTGGTGAATATACCGCTTTCATAGGATTTTTCTTTCGTTGCATTGTTCTAACTCCTGTTTATTAATCTGTAATACCAGCGGTTGGGGAGGTATAATTACCTCCTGCAATATACAATTTTCCTTTCCTATCTACTACCAACCACGGTTGAATTCCTGATTCCTCACCCATATGATGAATGTAGAAGCTGTACCCATCACCTTTCTTTTCACAAGCATAGGTAAGATGGGTTAAAACTCCAATCGGACGTACCTTGACATTGGGATAGTCTCGCATTTTTCCATGTTTACCACCTGCTTCCTTGGCCGCATCCTTCAACGATATGGCTTCCCACGGGGAGTCTTGCCAATACTTTTTCATCTTCTTTTTAAACGCTGGACTGCTTAAAATATATAATCTTTCATATTTGTGTTTTGGATCGAAAGCCAAATGAGACTTGTTAGAATCGGTCTTGTTCAGCTTGATGATCTTAGTTTGAAAATCATCTGGATCAGCATAAAAAATATCCGAGTTGGGATTTTCAATATAAGGAAGTAAAGGTTTGTAGTGCAATTCCACTAAGCGGCCTGTTTCAATCAAATAATCGGGAAGATCTGGATCATTCCATTCAACTTCTTTGAGTGGCTTAATTCCCCAGTGCCATTTAGTATAGGCTTTTTCACATTGCTTTCTACTCATTTCTGGACCCTTACAAAGCCGTGTACCTTCCGATATACAACATATCCAACACCACCGATCACACTCCATCGGAGTACTTGCCATTGCCACTTCTTCATTTTGGAAAACGGATTAATACCGGACCATAAACCACCTACAAAAGTGAAGGGAGTTAAGACTTGTTCTACGGATTGTTCAAGTGCATCCTTGGTAAGTTGACCCGTAGAATATTTCTTTACATCTGAAACAGTATCTTGAATTCCGCTTTCCCTCGCCAAAAACATTAAGCGTTGTACTACGGGATAAAAGCGTTTGTTTTGTGTGGCGACCAATATCTCCATAGCCCCTTTTAAGGGTGCCATTTTTTGGTCCATTGGAAATTCCGGTGTTGCATCTTGAGAAGCCCCTTCAGCCGCTAAAATAGCCTCTTGTGCTTTACCCAATAATTCTTTGCTGCCGTTATCCATCGCAGATGCTACGGCTAAATAAATCGCAGCCTGTGCGTAAGCGGCCCGTTCCGTTGGAGGGGATCGGGTGGCACTGGTTGAAATTCCTTTCACTGCCAAAAATGCTTTCATTGGATCCGCATCATCTGAAATGTAACCATCTTCAATATCTTGAATTAATTTAATCGCATTTTTCATGACGACATCTGCATCATATTGCTTGGTATCTATTTGCAACCGATTGTACACATATGATCCACCAATTAAACTTGTACCTACGACGGCCCCACCAATCCACAAATACGCTGCTGGAATGGCTGCTATCAAGGGCAGTACCCCATAACTCGGATTCTTCCTTTTTCTACGCTTACCCATTATTGCCTCTCCTTCCAGATGGACCACAAAACCAATCCACCTACAATAGATCCGGTCGTAATCCAAACTACCCGTTTTTGCCACCAAGGTTTAGCTTTTTCATGGCTTTGTTTGGCTGTATCATATAAAGCCGATACTTCCGCTTGGGCTGTACTATCCAAGGCACCCGCTTTAATTAGATTCTGTAATTCCCCTTGTAAACTTTTCACATACGTTTTGAAACTTTTTAATGTATTTGGAATACTCCCCGAATTGCTCACCAATCGATCAGTTAATTTAACTAAAACATCTTGTAAGGTTGCCAAATCCAAAGCCAAAGCAGACGTCGATTCGGCATAAGCAATTTGCATATCCCAATAGTCATTTAAACTATACTTGGTGCCCCTTAGTTTGTTGTTACTTTCTTTTTTGGCCTCACGATAAAATTGTACCAAATCATTTTTGATTGCTCGAAAATCAATGGCTGCTTCAGTTTGTCCATAACTCTTTGTACAATACATAATCTTTTAATCCTGTTTTCGGTTCCAGATGAAAAACCCGATTACTCCAATCCCCATCGCATAATAAATCCAAGGCTGTTTGTAAAAGGGTTGGTCAGGTTTAATCAAATGGTTTTTCACCTTCAAAGGGAATTGGGCAATTTTACCCTTGATTCCTGCTGGTGGGTCTACAGGAGATGAAACACCAGATGAAACACCAGATGAAACAGAAATGGGTACTCCTGCTTCATTACGCTTTACTTCCGGTGCCGTATCTGCCGCATATCTTTCAGATCCTCCTTTGCGACCCTCCCCCGTGGTCCATTTTTTATACTCCAAACCATAATTGAATATATGTTCTCCTTCGCTGCGAGACATGGAGCTACCCAAAGAGGTTAACCCCCCATTCGCATATCTTAAAGTTGAAGAAACACCATTTGGGTAAGTAGAGGAAACTGTTATTTGATTTAAAAAGTTACCCGCATTAGGAGCATTCCGACTTTGTGCAAAGTTTCTTAGTTTATCTAATGTATATTGGGCTTCGGCTCCTTTTACCGCTCCCAATCCTTGCAGGGATAAATCGGTTGCTGGTTTTGTACTATGACTTCCAAATGTTGATTCGGTTTCAATGTAGGCTACCATATCTTCAATAAAGCGTTGAAATTGGACTGGATTTTCAACTGTAGTCTCGGATGGATACCCATACGACATCGATTCCTTGGCAGGTGAAGATGTATGGGGAGTTTCTGGTTCCCCAAAATCCCCATACAATGGACCACCCGATCCATTCCCCCATGAAGCACCCGCACCAGCGGGAGATCCTACCGATCCATACTTACCGTCAAACATAATTTTTTACCTTGTAATTGCATATAGAACTAATCCGGTAACACCAACTAATAAGCTCCATTGCAATAAACTGGGCCCCGTTACTTCCGTACCTTCTGCACTGGAGGCAATTAGAGCCAATTCTGCATCTTTCAAACTCTGATCTTGTCTGCGTTTATAGGCTTTGGCTTCTTTTCGGGCGGTTTTACCTGAAAAGAAATCCCCCACATCTTGTAAAAATGTTTTCCCATATCCAGAACCAGCCGGAAGTAATGGGGATATTGTTGCAAGGGGCTGTTTAATACAAACCACCCCTTTTGATGTTTTAGAAACTGCTCTATTGTCAATATATAATGGTCGTTGCATCGATGTATCCTTTTTATTTGGTGGTTTGAACAATGTTACGAATTACTCCCGTCAACCCCAACAATACAAACATACCTACACCAACCGTTCCCAACGTCCAGATCAATTTCTTTTGTTTTTGTAAAGCCTTATGATGGGCTACTTCCTCTTCTAAAGCCAATAATCGTGCTTTATATTCGGCTAATCGGCCTTGTAAAAATCCTCCAATGATTGGTACTCTCAACCAAGGGGATTTTTTCATCAATTTAATACGGGCTTCTAATTGTGCGTACTGTTCAACTGGGGTCATACCAGCTAATAACTTTCCTACGGTGGGGGCGAATTCCTCAATCACCGCCTTGTATTGTACCATTTCATTCGACGATAACCCAAAAAGATTCGTAGGTACTTCCGGTAACTCTTCTGTGCCTCCCATAGCTGCACTTACCGTCAATCCACTTTGACCATAATTATTTATGTGTAAATAGGGATTCGCCACTACAAGATGCTGTCTGTCATCATACATAATCTTTCCTTATTTCATGGGCTTCAAAAGTTGTTTTACTGTAATGCCGAGTATTCCCACAACAGCTATACCACCTGCAATATACAAAGGCATGTATTTTGCTTTTTGAGCATCCAAAACGGCTTTCTTTTGCTCAATGGTAGCCGCAGTTATGGCTTGTCGCTGCATCATCCGCTCTTGCATTTCCAATTCCGCTATCCCTCTTTTTTCCTGCTGTCGAATATCTGCAACGGTTTTCACCCCTGTGAAAAGACCCGTGATTAGATCTCCCAATACACCATAAGACGGATTACTATTTACCATCGTATATGTTTGTTGGGGATAAGAAAGCATTGCTAAAGCTTCTTCATAATGTCCTATTCTATTCATCTTACTTACTCCTTCTTACAGCAACCACACCCATAAAAATCATCGAAATTAACAAAGTTCCACCCACTAAAACAGGTGCCCAAGGAAACTTTTTCTCCTCCTCTACCACAACCGTAGTTGTTTCTTCGAGAGGCATTTGAGGAGTAATAGCACTAAAATAGGACTTCGCGGTTCCTGCAATTAACTCTTGCCATGATTGACCCTTTTTCTTGGTTGCCTGAGTTTGAGGATAGGCCCCGATCTCATTTGTAATCGCTTGCCATACACTACCGGAAGTGTAAGACTTACCCAGACTACTTTGTTTATCCGCAGGGGCAGCAATGATGGTAATTTTACCACTTGGCTCCTGCTTATAGTCAAATCCCCCTTTACCCTTTACTTCCCTTCCCTCAGATGCTTGACCATATTGTCCTACTGGTCCACAAGCGTAAGGACTGGGGGCCTTTTTCGGTAAATATACAGGGTGCCATTTTTCTTTAGGCACATATACAGGGTGCCATTTCTTTTTCCGTGTAAGATAAACAGGGGCAAACTGGCCCCTATCATAGGGAGTCATAGACACTTCTTGCGCCATAAACTGCCCTAAATAGGGCGGTTGACCCACCGTAGGTACTGGAGGTTGTGTTTTAGGTCCAAAATATAGGCCATGATACGCGGTAGGGCGATATTTCATTTTTCATCCTTTGCCAAATTACATACAATTCCTGCAATAAATCGTGAGGCAGATTTACGGGTTACATTATCTAATAAGTCTTTGTTTTTCATTTTTGGGTTCCAACTGGCCATTTGAATTTCAACAAAAAGAGCCAATGTATCGGGATCTAATTCTTTTCCATTGGCTTTGAGTTCGGTTAAATGAGAATACCCAATTTTCAAATACTCTCCCAATTTCAAAACCAAGGGAATCAATTTAGCTGTATCTAACTTTTCCTTTTTATTTCTTGAGAAAAACATAATAAAACGCTGCATATCCAATTAAAATTAGAGGAAGATTTTGTTTGGCTTTCTTTAAAAATCTATCCACATCTGCTTTCATTCCGGATTTTTTGGCATCTGCTGTCAACATTTCATCTGCCAATTGAACCGATACACCATCAGCCAAATCATATAATTCATCAGATGATAACGAATCACCCTTTTCTGCTTCCAATTTCTCTACTAATGAAGCATCCATCGCGGGGGTATCTACTTCTGCCAAAACTACCGGTTGGGCATCATCAATAGTAGGGGCCGCTGCATCCAAAAGAGCCGCTACCTGCGAATCACGAACAAATACTGCATCATCTACACCGGAGGTTAAAACTTCCGCATCCAACGATACTACCATTTCCTCAGCCAAATCTTCTAAATCTGCTTCTGCCAAGGCAACACCAATTCTATTTTCTAATGCTTGCTGTAACACTGGGCTTACACTCGCAGCCTTGGTTAAAATACTTGCTTCTTTACTTGCAACAGATGTTTGCACCCATCGCGCTTCCTTATCGAATTTGGCCGCTTGCTGTCGAGCATTTTTGGCTGCTGCTTTTTGTCGCATTCTCTCCAACAACCGCATTCTTTTTTGTTGCAATTTTAATTGAGCCAATTGTTTTTTATATTGCTCAAGCAATCGCCTTTCATGAAGGGGCATCCGCATTTCACGCGATTTTTGTTTTTTCAAAATCTCCGCTAAGTTAGCCGCTTGTTGAGATTTTAGGGCTTTCGCAACCGATACAGGCGATGCTTTGCGGGATCGAATTTTTGGAATCAAAACATGTAAAGCCGGACCAGCTATCGCAACATCCACCGGTAACAACTGATTGTTACCTAAAACCGATACCAACGTGTTTACGGTGGTGGGTCGCTTACCCTTTGGAAACTTCTTTTTGATATGGTCCAATTTATGCAATTGATGACCAATTATTTTTTTGGATTGTAAACTTGGACCACGATGTATCACTTGCGTTGGAGGTATTGCCACATTTAGAATTGCTTCTGTATCCGTTTTTAATCTCAATTCTTCTTGCGGAGTCAACCCACGTTGTTTCTGAATTGCCGCTAATTTTTGGATACGTCGGGTCGCTTGTCGTTTGGCTTTTAATTTTAAGGCGGCACGTTGAGCCGGACCACTTAATGCTCCTCCAATTACTTTGGCTGTAGCTTTTTGTACCGTATACAAAGGCACCAATCCGGCCCCTTGTGATCCTAAACTGCGTTTTGCTACTGCCAAGGCTTGATGTTTCACCACTTGATCTGGAACACTGAGAAGTTTTTTATTTTTCAGGGTGTTCTTAATCTTTCGTTTCAATATTTCTTTTTCAAGAGCTTTTTGTCTCCATAAAGCCGTTTGTCCGTATCCCATTTAAATACTCCTTGTAACATCAGGTACTATCGTTCAAAATAATACCCAATTTCTATCAATAGAGCAATTAGATAATCTAATAATTATAACTTTGGTGTAATACCGTGTTATAAGAATTACAAGATTATCGGGACGTACTCGAAAAACGATTAACGTAATCTTCTTCCTCTAACTGGGCAATTTGACCTATAATATGGGATATTTCCCTGCCCCGTGCCAACAAGTTTTCTACTAAATCCATTCTCCCCCATGCCGTTGATAAAATCACTTCCCCTTGCAAGGCTTTTTGAATTGCCAAAGTGTTTTTCTTTTTGACTCCTTTAATTCGATGACGAGCAGACTTAATTATATACTGACACAAACGATCCAATTGGTCCTGCAATTCCTGCCGATACAATTGTAATTCTGGGGATTCTGGCACATGGGCACCAATATCTGAAGGTGGTACACCCCCTTCAATTGGTTCTTTCATTTTCAAGGGCAAATCGTAATTTTTATGCTTCATAAATTAAACCCTGCTAACAACGCAGCGGCCCCATAAATCCAACGAAAATTGATCAATGGCGTTCCTTCATCGCACATCCTATAAGCTTCGCGAAACATCTGTGTTTCTGTTGTATAAATCTTTTCCGATTCGATCAAAGAAGTTCGCATAGAATCCCTTCGTTGATTTTCCTCTAAATTTATCATGACATTCGCACATAAATCTAAAACTTTCAAAAGTTTTGGATCTCTCGCCTTAGCTGCTTTCATACCTACGTCAGCAAAATTTTCATTGCCTCTTTTCATTTCCACCTGACACCTTCTATAGGCATACTCGACACTTTGTGGACATACATAATTATCTAATTCAATATAAGCCGCCATTTTCTATCTCCTGTTTTGTCTTTTTCTGATGTGTTTTTTGTACCATTTTGCAACACGAATACGATCTAAAACTACTTGCGTAGCTACTGCCGTTGTTGCCCCAATTACTACTGCAATTACAATATCTCTTAAATAATGTTTAAACGGTTTTGCTGTACCGTTTTGTGTCGCTGCTGCCCCTGCACTGGTTGCAATACTGGTTCCCACATTACCATATTCTAATTCAGGCAATGTTCCCCCACCTCCTACCACATCCCACCCCAAAGGTTTCTTGAGAGTAGGTTCGACATAAAACCATTTTTTGGGTGTGTATGGCCGATCTCCAACCATACCGTAAATGTGCATCCATTGAGCTTGTGGTAAAACCCTATCCCCTTGATGATAACGAATTAATTTACCCCTTGAAGTTTTACCCGATATGACGAGCTTGATAGGTAAGCGGATAGCCTGATAAAAACTGAGCAAGAGAATTATCATATCATCACAATCTCCATAACCATTCTCAATTGTGTATTGAGGGCTTTGTAATCGCTCTCCTGCTTCATTGATATAATAAATATTGTTTTGTACCCAATCCAAAAGCACAGCCGCCTGACGTTTGTAATCCCGCGAAGCTACACCAGCCCGACGTAAAATTCCCATTGTCGCCTTGACTACCGCTGGATGTCTACCGTATTGTTTGATCAATTTGCTGATCATATCCAATTTTTGCTTATCATTCATGGTCTGCCAAGCCGGAATATGGTATGTTTTTGGATTGTGCTGTAAATCGATCTTAGTGGCTTGTACGTCAAAATTGGGGCGCATGTTGATTCTCCTTTGATTAAATCCAAATTACCAGATTAGATAAAGATTGCAACATACACCCCCATCATTTTTTATTTGGCCGATGGTGCGGTTGATGCAGATTGAGATTGTGGACCTTGTGGAGGTACTTGTTGTGTGGGTTCGCTTGGGGTTGCTTCCTCCTCAATTTCAATATCCTTCAGCCCCAAAAGTTTTCGCATTTTGTTAACTTCTGCCAAAATTAAGGGATCTCGTTCCGGTGGCGAAATATAAATTTCTTCCTTTTCAATGGAAAATTTAGGGGTGGAAGCTTCAAGTTGTGCATATTGAGCCTCTACTTGAATAGCCACATTTACTAGCTGACTTTCTCGATCACCTTCTGGAATTTGGGAAAGTGTTTGTTCAAGCAAACCTTGCTTGACCGCTTGGATAGCCTCCCATTTTGGATTGATATAGCGGGTGGTTACGCTAACATTAATCCATTCATCAGGTAATCCCCCATCAGCATCTTCTAATTCCTCTCCGGTGGCAGAAATTCCCGATAAAACACAGGTGTAGGGGTGGTTAAATAGACTCATTTTTTATCTCCTTGGTTGGTGTAAATTTATCTAACGGATTGGGATATTTATATTGATCAGCAAGCTGAGAAAAAACACAACTTGCAACTTGTGTAATGTTGGCCGCTATCATTCTGGATCGATCCGTATCGTAATCTGGGTCGGTATAGGTCAATACATTATGTACAGCTACAGATATTCCCTTTACCACCATGCAATAGGAAACAACCGCACCACCATGTTTAGCATGGATGGATAACTCATGTAACAATTCAAAACGATTCGGTTGTTGCCCTTCTTCTCCCCAATTAATCAACCATGAATTAAGCAATTCCCCAATTAGCTTTTTTCCTAATTTCTGGTGGTCAGTAAGATTAACTTCATTCCATTCACCAACTTCAAAAGAGGCAAGAGGAGGAATGGCCTTTTTGAGGGGTATATTGTGTTGTACAGGTGGTTTTGATTCCTTCGTTGATTTCTTTTTTGATTTTTTTGTGTTATCAAAGGCAAGTATTGGTTCCGGTCGGTGGTGATCTTCATCATCCCACTCTTCATCACCCTCATTCCATTTTTTCTTTTCAAACTCAAATCGATCTCGTTCTAATTGCAACCGCTCCAATGCAATAGTATGGCGTTGTTGTTGACCTTTGCCCATCAAACGAAACATGGTATCAATAATCTTTACCATTGATAGTGTTTCCTTTTCGCTCGTTTCCCAAATATATTTCATCTTAATCTCCGTATGATAAATCAGTAGGCACCAATCCAGATACTTTCATGGTAGCCATGATGCGTTGTGCTAAAGGCATATTTGCCCCTGTTTCCAAAAGGGCGGTTTTTACGGTTACAGCTTTAATGTAATGATAAATATTAACCTCTTGAGTAAGTGCTTGAGTAATTAATCCTACCCATTTATCGTCTGAATGGGTGGCCAATTGTTGAACCAAATTACGGATACCAATTCGTGCGGTTTTTTGGGTTGCTAAATCTAATCCTGCTTGTGTGGCGTATTGGGTAGGAGTAATTGGTCCTTGTTCAGGTTCATCATTGTACAATTTGGTACTTTTGAAAGATATTACATCTCCTTCCATCGGAGGAGGGGTAACAATTGGTGCTGATTGGTATTTTTCCGGCAATTCATCTTCAAAAAATTCTTGGTCCTCAAATTGAGGCACACCCTTTGCACGTTGGTATAAATCATCTGTAATCATGGGGTATTGTGCATCTCCACTTTCCATCGCTTGGGGCGGGGCTACCATTGGCATGTGACCTGTTTTAGATGCTACTACTGCTCTTGCTACATCTGCACCGGCCCCCAGTAATTTAGGAAGGGTTTCAGCCCATACCGAACCTTCTTCTTGAGGTGGGGCAAATATTCGTTGCACAATATCGGTAGGTTCCATTCCCATATTTTTTAAGAGGCCAGCGGCTTTGGGTAGTAGTTCCCCAATTCCTCCCATTGCTTTATTCGTCATTTCCTGCTTGGAAAGGACCATCATTCGTTCCGCATGTTCACGGTCCTTGGTCTGCTGCGCTTTTAATTCAGCCATCATCATTTCATGTCTTCTACCGCGCTCTAATTCCCTTTCCTTCGCTGCTGCTCGTTCTATTGACTCTCTCCGCTCCTGTTCAGACATCAACCATTTTTCGCGTCTTTCACGTTCTTCACGATCTCGCATATTCCGCCTTTCTCCTTCCTCCTTTTCTCGCTGCATACGCAATTCAAGATACTGACGTTCAGCAACCATTTTACGGTCATACTCCCCTTGCTCTCGTCGTCGTCGATCTTCCATTTCCAATTGATCTCGCTTTCTTCTCTCCTCCATTTCGATGCGCTCTCTCGATGCTCTTTGCCGTTCCTGCTCTAAACGATATTCATCCCCTCGACGCTGTGATTCTACATGGCTGTGCATCATCGTTTGTTGCTGAGAAAAAATACTTGTCAATGTTGTTAACAACATTTGGCTGTGTTCAGCTTGGGATTTTTGCGCCCGTTCTGCTCTCCTGCTTTCATCTCCCATCATTCGTTCAGTTAATTGTTGTACTCCCCTTGCAGCATTAGAGGCAAGGTCAACCCTCTCATTCGCTATTTCATCGCGAATATTTCGTATTCTTTCCCGTTCATCTTCGAGTGCATCACTTAGCTGTGTTTGCCTACTATCATTTGAGCGCATCATACGATCCATCATATCGGACATAGAATTTAAAGATCCACTATGCGATTCTTCAAACATACTACTTCGTCTACTCCTGCCTCCTCCATACGATTCCTCTTCTTGTTCTGCTTCATCCATTGCTTGTCGCTTCTGGATAGCTGCATGATATTCGGATATGAACAAGGTTACTTCTTTTCCTAATTCACTTCCATTAATATCAATGGGTCGCAATTTAAACTGACACCGACCTTCTCTCTTTTTGGGCATTGCATGATAAAAATGATTAACTAAATCTTCTTCTGTTGCCCCTGCTCCAATCGATCCAAGACCACACGGAATTCCATTTTCAATTTTCCAAATCCGTAACTGGGCAACCGTCGGAAATTGGGCCGCTTGTGCATATAATCGTGGGCTTGTGGCGCGACCAAAAGCAGCATCCGCATTCATACCAAATAAATTGCTGCGTCCTCCTCTACCTCCAAGTAATTCAGCATCTTCTAAATTTTCTACCATTGGATCGTTATAATCATCTTCAATATCCTCTTCACCATCTGGATCAAAATTGGCAAAGAGATCTTGATGGTCAAGGGCTGACAAAGCATCCCTCGATTCTTTAGCTGCATTTAATGCAGATGCATCTTCAACTGGGGGTTGGGTATTGGTTGTATTTTCCAAGGTTGGATCTGATGTAGACATTTTCTATACCTCCGATTTTTTCATCAATTTGCATTCGAGTTACGAATTCTTACTATTGATTATTTATTATCTTTGTATTATACTTTTATCAAATCCTCTTGAGTGATTTATCAAACCTTTAGCAATTTGGATTGTCGATATGACCAAACGCAAGCGAATTTCCTTTTGGGATAGCTCCCCAAAAACACCACCACAAAAAAATACACCTCCACCAATTAAACCAAAACCGATCCAAAAGACTCTCTCAAATCCACTCAAAATTCAACCTTCTTCTCCTACTCCCTCCATCAACCTACCCAAAGAGCGTAAAACATCCAAAATGATACCATCTCGTTCATCTGTACTACCAGATCCTCAACCATTACCACCACCCAACAAATACCCCAAAGAAATTGCGGATATTACACCACCACCCAAACACACTGCGTTTCATGATCAAACAAAAGTACGTCGAATCTCTCTTTCTCTTTCTGTATCTCAGGAGGAGGCACGAATCTTACGCCAAGCTGCGGCAGACAAGGACATGTTTTTTTCATCTTGGGCAAGAGAAGTCTTATTCCGATCTCTCAAACGACGTACACCAAAGAGGCCCAAAAGATAATCTATACTTTCCCCGTTTCACCCAATAAAAAAGCCCCGCAAGATAAGCGGGGCTTTTCAGTCTTCAACGGAAGGGATTAAATCTACTCGATAGATTCTTGTTCCCTCTCCAACCTCTCTTCGAGCATTTGAACCGAAAGAGGTATCAACGCCATTCCTTCCATTACGATTTTGCTTACCCTCTTTTGAGCCGTGCCAATTTCAAACTCTTCACCATCACCAGTCTTACTATCCCATCGTTTCAATTCAAAAAATGGCATATAATTTAATTCAATCGAGGCATCATTTGAAGCTGCTACTACGTCTAATCTCCATTGCCGTAATTGGAATTTTACTTTTCTTTTCCAGTCATCCTTTGATAGGTCCACGGTGTCAAAATCTCCTCTACCATCATAATACATCAATTCCCAGCTATAACGGGATGGAGTTGTCTTGGTCTTGGTCTTGGTCTTGGTCTTTGCCTTGGCAAATGTACCTGTATCAACGCAATGTTTCAAAACCCATTTGGTCAATTGAGAATCGGATTTTTTCAATTCCGCTACCATCCATTTTTCCAGATGTCTTGTAGGAGCGTACCCTTTGCCAATACTCCAACCTGCATCTTCTGGAAGAGTATCATAGCCCCACAACTTCTTAGCAAGTTTAAATTGTTGCATATTGAAAGCCAGATCGTGGGGCCGTCGTACCCCGTTAACTCTTACTACTTTCTCTTGGTCCACATGGCACAATTCATGTAGAAGCGTATTCAAGGACCGTGCAAAACAGGTTCCGGCTGTGATTATAGCCCCGTGCCATGCACGGCCTGTTGATGACCATGTTTGATGTGTACGACGAATTGTAATGGGGTTCTTGGCTGCTGTACCCTTACCCGTACTCACGGTACGTTTCCACAAGTAATGAAAGACTTGTGGCCGCTTCCAACCAGACAACTTACACAAGACTTGTGCAGCCAGCATAAGATTGATCTTTTGAGGGTGGCAAAAATGAAAACCCTTTGTGTATTGGTATCGTGGGTTAGAAATCCATGATGCTTTTATTTTTTGGAGCTTCTTGGCCTTGGTTGTAGTCTTGGCAACCGTAGGCTTTGCAACTTCTGTTTTGCCCTTGTTGAATTCAGTAGCGGGTACACGCTCAACCAGATAGCCAGTCTTCTTTGAGCAAGACAGACAGTATCGTATGATGTCATTTTTACGAGGCCGGATTTTCCCCAACTTCCCCTTTTCGCATTTTGGGCATACCCAACGCTTTCTTTTTGCTTTAGCCATATATAGACTCCTTGAAATGTTTTTTGTCGAGGATAAATTTTTATCCACATACTCTAATAACACGATATGGTTAAACGTGCAACAATAAAAAATATGGACCGTCTGGGAATAGTAGCCAATTCCACCCTCAACTTAACCCCAAAAACTAAAAAAGGCTCCCATTGTGGAGCCCATAAAGTGGTGAAAGTTGGTCAGCTTCCCAGTTGATCAGCTTCCCAGTTGGTCAGCTTCCCAAATTACATCCGATAAATCAAATTTATTGTATTCGGGCGAATAGAAAGAGTTTACAGTTTCGTGCCAATCATCTCCGGCTACAGAAATGTCAAAGGAGGTGGTTTCATCATATCCAAACTCATCTTCTGATTTGCTAATGCACACAAACGTGTCATCTTCTGATTTTTTGACAAAAAACTCTTTAGGGAATTCAGATGTCTGATAATAGCCCGCATTATTCAATTGTTTGCGGATTCCATCAATTGCTGTAGATTCTACAATTTCCACATCTGCAATTAAAATACCGTTGGGATCTGTGAAATCAATCACTTCCTCATGTGGCACATTAATAGAGAAAGTTCCATTTTTCCAATCTGAAATGATTTCGCCAGTCACACCATATTGTTCTCTCAAACAAATCTCGATATAATCAAAATTTTCTTTAGATACTGGGGTTAATTTGTATGTTGCTGTTTTGTATTCCATTTTTCTATCTCCGGTTTTTGAGCTACAAATTTAGCTCTCGGATAAAAGCATACTTCGATTTTCCTAACTGTGCAACATTTATTTCAGATTCCGTTTCCCAAAACAAAAAACCTCCCAAAAAGGAAGGCTGTCACATCGGGGAAATTCCTATTAGGCTTTTTTCTTCCTGATCTTATACAAGGGAGAGCTATATTCGCCATGAGCCAAATAATAGATTCCCGAAGTGGAAAGGGTTTGAGCGGAATGTTCATAATCCACCCCCAACTCCTTGAGGTAGGCTTTGGCATCATCTATACTGTCAAAAAGAATAGGCCCTTCACAACCTTCATGAAGTAGGGGGCCATTTTCCGGTGCATAAAACGTACCGGAATAATAAAAGTATTGAACTAAAATATAGTACACAATTAACTCCTGTTTTTTTTGAATGGTTTTTTTGTCTACACCATTATGCAAGATTGAAACGTATTGTGCAACATTTATTTTTGTTTTGTGCAAACAAATAAAAAGGAGTCAGTTTCATACTGACCCCTTGAGACAAAAAAACACGACAAGGAACAAGAACAATTGCCCTAACATCGATCAAGAGCGAAAAACGCCCTTTTCAATAAATAATCTATAGGGATTATTCCAAGCTGTCAATGTTTTTGTCTTCCATAGGGCTTTTCTGGAGGATTTACAGTACAAGGATTCTCTTCGTAATTTTTCAACAACTCCCCTATACCCTCCACATCAGGCCGACACCGAATCAACCCACAATGGCCTAAATTGGAATTCCACACCACAACGTATTGCCATTCACCATAGGCCGGAAAATCCTTTGTTTTATCATCCGTTCCCCAAGGTTTGGTATATTGGGGGGTGTGTTCGCTTTCACCTCCAAAATCCCATTGTTTCAGAAAGTATAGTATTGCTTCTGGATTGCCATGTAAGATTCCATCCAAAACCCTTGGAGGACAATTGTAATCACGCAGAAATTTGATTGTGTGATACTCCATTACAAATACCTCTTTGGTAGATGCAATGGTAACATCTTAAATAATTGGGCCGCTGGGTACAATCGTATTCCATTCCAGTCAAAAGGACTAGAATCTTCCGTATCCATCGCTCCCGAAAAAAACACAGGCTTCAGATACCGGTGCGGTTGTCTCTCTTGCTCGACATAGGTATCCCACAAATAATCTGTAATTTGATTCGACCATTGCACACAGGCTACAACGTCATTTGGAATTGCGTTACCGCTCCAACCTCGCCATTCTCCTTCGCTCATGGTTAGATGGTGTTCAACATCCCACCCCAATTCTTCAAGGCCAAATTTCCAGAAAGGCCAACGGTTAGAAAGGTTGTCTACATACAACGCTAAACAGGGTTCAGGTATGTATTGTTTCGGTCTATATCTGATTATCTCTAATTGATCAGTCCAATTGATACGGTAGCTGTATCCATCGGTTCCTTTGCAAAAGACATATTGGTTTTCGTCGAATCCAGCCTCATTAAAGTGTGCCCATCTTCTTTTGGCTACCGTAGCTGGAGAATTGATCAAAGCATTCAAGACATAAATAGCGGTATCATTACGATCAACACCAACTTTAATCGCATTTTTGAGTTTAACGGGTAAGTGCTCAACCAAAATTTGAGTCACTAATTCAAATTGGTATTTGAGATAGTATCTCATTTTCCATTGCTTTTTTGTATGCCCCAATGGAAAAGGCTTAAATTTAATTTTCATTGTTCATCCTTAATTTCATCAAACATCAAAATAGATAGACCGTCCAATTGATCAAATTCGTCAGCAATTTTTTTCAACAAATTCATCTTATTGAACCCAAAACCATCCAGTAACCGTAAAACCTTTCCTGACTTGTATTGCAGTACAAAACAACAAGTGGCTTCAGATAACGGTGGAGTCTGTTTGGGAACGGTTATTTGACCTGCCATATATACAAGCTGTTCTTGCGAAATCCCCATCAAATCCACTATTTGGGAAATTTCCAGATTCCATTGATCTTTATTTTGTACTAATCGAGCTAAGACCTGCTTGTTTCGTTCAGGGAAGCATTTTTTATGTTCCCAGCGGAATACAGTTTGGTAATGTACCCCAAATAAGGTGGCCATCTGGCGTTGAGTTTTTCCCAATTGTTTGCGGAATTTTTTCCATGTATAAATGCTCATGCCAATCCTCCAAAAAAAATGTAATTTCCAATTGCCACACCACAAAAACCCCAACCAATAAAACTCAATGCAACAATCATTGACCAAATTGGATTAGGGCTATGGGTTTGTGTAAGTATTGGAGGAGGGAGAGTAGGCTTATCTTCGATTACCCATGCTTCAATGGTCCTACCACTACCATCCTCTCTAATCCTCAAATATCGAGCGTTTTGTGTAACTACCGCTCTCATACAGGATCCTTTTCGCTGTCCTGAAGCATCGACAACGCAGCTTTCATACCATCTGCAAAACCGTTTGTATAACCCCTATGGTACTTTTTTGAACTACTGTACATGTAGTTTTGTCGAGCACTTAGTTTTTTGGTTGGGTACAAAACTTTTATGTCCTTCCCTAATCGACAAACAAAAGTGGGAGTATAAATTCGGTTAAAGAACTGTGAAAAGTGTTGGATATATTTCATAGTGTTTGGAGTTTCTTTTAATTCTACTCCTTTTTCTTCAATGGAAAAATCATCTTTTGTTAGGGTCAATCTTTGATGACCTAACACTGATCCAATGTGTGTTCTAATTGTCATTATAATTAAATATCTATCCATGTTTTTTTGTCTCCATACATGGGGTGATTGAGCAATAAGCCCATCCGATACGACCTCCTAAAAGATCGCATGGAATCGAATTACTGCACCCTACAATTACTGCACCCTACCGTAACGATCTAAATACTCCTCAATCACGGTCCAATTGATACCTTTGGAAGCATCGTGTTCTGCGATCATGCGATCCAGAATCATTGGATATTTTGAAGGATCAAATTGACCTTCCATCTTATCTGCCACATTGACAAGATCTTCAACGTGCCAAAATACAGCCTTGGAACCATCCAAAACCTCTTCGATAACATCCAAAATAGCCCAATTTTCACGTTCAATTGTGGCTTTTCCCGCCTGATACACCATTTCGATGATCTTGGCACATAAACGGGCTTTCAATCTATTACTTGTCATTTCCTTTGCCTCCTTCAAGTAGGGTTAAATCGGTACTGACATCTTGGCCCGATGTAATACCGTACAAAAGTACTTTGATTTCCGACTTCAATTGTTCCATTAGAGCTTCTGGTAATACGGTATTCTCTCCATCCTTCAGACTTTCCGCAACTTCATCCCTTGTCATGACTGGATCGCTACAATGCGTCATAAACCAATCGTGTATACTAAATCCTCTCTCATAGACTTGTGATGGTACAATGTTAGATAAACTCATTGCAAAACCAACCATTGTAGCCGTTAGAACATTTGGGCTAAATGTTGGTGGTTCATCACACATTACAGCCCGTAAAGTTTCCAGTGCTTGGACCTCTACAATTTCGTGATCGATTTCATATCTACCACATACAATTGTAATACAGCATTCAATTTGCTCACGGATACATTCAAAATCCATCAAAAATTGTTGTGCTCTATCTCCTTCCGCAAGACTCATTACATCCTGCAAAAATAAATCTAAATATAATTTAAATATCTTAGGTGTCATAGTGAAATTCCTTGATTAAAACGTGCATTATCTTTGCTGGTCCACTACCAATATGGTGATCCATTTTGGTTTCAAATTTATTGGTGAGTATCCGGTACCGAATTGTGCCAGTAGTGCAATTGAATTCTTCCGCTGCTTCTTTTATTGTTACCCATTTTTTAGTGTATCTTGGCTTGCGGGTAGCCATATAAGCTTGCAATTCTGATTTACTCACCCACAACGCCTTTTTTCCTTCCTTTTTGTGGCCTTTGATAGCTTTTGAATAAACATAACCCCGTACTGAATGGATGCTACGCTTGGCCAAGGTAGCCGCTTCTTTGATTCCAATTAAATCGGGTGGATATTCCGGTATATGCAAACCATGACTCTCATAAACTGGTTCTGGTACATAAACTGCTACTGGCGTTGTTACTGGTTGTGCATCCAAAAAATCCAATTCAGACATATCAACACCGAGATCAACTGGTTGAAGAATTTTATCTAATTGATCTGGTGCTTGCATAATGTAGAGTTTATCGGTGTCAAACTCAATGATTGTGCCGGATAAATGAGCGTAATAACGTACAATGCGGTCTGTACTGACGGTTACTTGATTAAGGGTTTTTCCCGACGTAACCGCAAAGGCCCCATCACCAGAAACAACTTTTGCCCATCCTAATCGTAAAAATTTATTCATTATTTTTTTCCACTGTTTGAAGAATTCCGCCTGATTCGCTGCCCATATAATCGCATCTGTACCATTTATGTAATTCAATAGTACTCCCGGTAATGTCACCGAAATTCCAGTGCAACACAAGAGTAAGGGGGGTAATAGGGCTTTGCCACACTTCACCCATCGCGGTGCCGTGTAAATTGCCATAGGAGGCTTTGCGGAAAAAGCCCAAAACCTCTAATTGAGAAGAAATTTCGTCAATCGGAAATTCCATAATGATTTTTTGTAATTGTTCTTTCATGTTTTTTTGTCTCCAAAAATGCGAGGCAGGGCGAACCATACCCCGATTAAAATTAAACCAATAATTTTCCATCTGTTTGTTTGGCTTCTTTCAATCCTTGTGCCAAAATCTTTGAGGCTGTCTCTTCGAGATTCCAAGATTCGGTCCATGAAAAATCATCGTGTTGTGCTAGTAGGGTCATTCCATCAGCTACACCAGCAAGTGTACCAATTGGACTGCTGGTTGCATCCCTCATACCCAACTTGATTCGCTCGATATTGTTCTTTGACACTTTGTGACCTAACAAACGATTTTCCATCCATGCCCAAATATTTTCTGCTTCAATTGTTTGAGCTTGGATATAGCGTTCTTTTGCTCCATCTCGTAATGCTTGTGCATAAGCGATTTTGTCTTGAATTCCTTGTAGCAGTGTTTCCACATCCCCTTGGTGTCGAGACTGGATTTTTGACTCTTTTTCGGCTGCTAATTGGCCGTTAGTGCAGATAAGGCGGAGGGTGGAAAATCCCATACCAACTTTCCGAAGCGATACCGGAGAATTCCAAAAGTCTCGACAATTGATAATGTCGTTAACTTCTCTTGCGATTCGTAATTCCTCCTGAATACGAATCCACATTCCATCAGTATCAAATCGTGCCTTAACTACTGGATATTTGGTCAATTCAGGGAAACGATCTAACAACCAATTCAAGTACTGTAATTCATCGAAAATTGCATAAGATGGGGTTTGAACACTGCGTACAACTCGCTCTACCTCACCGTGGGCATTTTGCGTTAAAACAGTACGAAACAACAGATCTCTATCGCACGTTGGATTGTTCTGTATCCACCAGTTAATGTCGCTGGTTGCCAACTTTTGGCCCAATGTTTGGCCTCCCTTTGTGAGAGGGTTTGAATCTGATGAAGGAGATAAAACTTGATCGTAGTAACCGCGTTTCATTCCTCTTGAGGGAATAACATGAGTACAAAACATATCCCAACCTCTACCGGTGAAATATACGGGCTTCGACAACTTGTTTTTGCCAATGATGCGGTACATGGCAGGTCTACCATCTTCAAAGCGAATCATGATTGATCGACAAGCATATTGTCTATCAACCTTTTGTTGTTTCTTGGCTATCTTTTGTGCAATATCTCGGATAGATTCCAGATTATGTGTTTTCGATACTCTATTCCTTGGGGTAGAATAATTTAAAAAGGTTTTACTACCATACACAAATGGTAGTTTTCCTTTTGAGGGTACAATTCCTAATGGCATTTTTTGTCTCCGAAAGGTGTTTAAGTTTTTCCCGTGCGTGGGATTAAGCAACCATCCTTGCAGGTTGCGACGCTCTAACGAGTGCCGGAGGTTTAGGTCCCTCCGTTGACCTCTAAAAGGATTCCTCCTAGGCTACTCGATACCCAAATCTAATAAGGGTTTTTACCGCATCAATAATTGTAGGCCAAGATCCAAGGGCCGTTTTATCCGTCAAACCTTCCCATCCTTCCGGTATGTATTTGCGATTGTTATCGTGCCATACAATGGATACTTCTCGATCTGCTACCATGTACACTGGGAGGATGCAGGATAAGTCAACCTTCCCATCCTTCCGAAAACCTACACGGAAGATAGGGGATTGGTCATTGGGGTGATGCAATTTAAAATCACCATCAATTTTTGCATGGGCTAAAACGATAGCCAATTGATCACCATCAATTTTGTCATAACTGGTTTGCCACGGAGTTAGATCTCTCCGTTGGGATTTAATATAGATAAACTTGCATCCCTCCAAAAGAGTAGAAATCGGGGCCAAAGCGGGATTGTTTTTGAACGCATGTCTGCTTCCATCATAAATCGCAGTTTCACCCTCGAAACAAATTGTATTGCCAGCGGATGTTTCCCATTTAAAGGTTTCAGGAGAACCCGAAAGACCTCCATAAGCAAGACCTTGATGGGCATAATAATTCTCATGCTCACTATTAAGCAAGAGCCATGCTTTAGCAGCTATGGATTTTGTAATTTGAAATTTTACTTTCATGTTTTTTATCTCCAATGTCTACATAGAAAAAAGTATACAGACCAAAATAACGTATAGCTAAAACCTTTTATTGTCAACACTAAAAAATGAGAAAAATTCGTATTAGCCGGTAGTTTTCCAATAAAAAAGGAGGCATCTTGTATAGATAACCTCCTCCATCCCGTCACAATGTTGTGTATTTATGACAACATTTTTTCATCTACATCCAGCTTACAAAAAAGAGTAGGAAATTCGCTTGCTAGTTGTCGTCGATAGCTGCGCAATCTATGCCATACAAATCGTTGGAGTTTTTTATCGCCTTTCAGAACCTGACCGGATTGGATTAAACCTAATGTCATTGCATCCGGTCTATTAAATCCAAAATTGTCCTTCTCAATTGCACCGTCGCAATGGCCTTGCATATATACTATTGCGTCAGCCAAAACAGCAGCAATTTCCTTGGATACTGGAGGAAGGGTCTTTGGTACACGGCCAAGCCAAATAACTCGTTTTTGGGCTATTTTGTCTTGTTTCTCTTTGATAGCCATTTTTGCTAATCGCTTTTGCAATTGCTTATGACTTTCTGGTGTGATGATTGGTGATGCTATCTGAACTTCTGCATCCCATGAAAAATCTTCACTCATGGTTGCTTCGCTCTCGATTGCAGCTTGTACTATATCATCCTTCCACGATAACAATTCCAAAAGAGCAATATCGAGAGGATGTTCAGATGTCATGCGGATATAATGACAAGACTTGTTTTGACCAATTCTACAAATCCGATCTTCACATTGGCTATTGTTACTGGGGTTCCAATCCAGATCAACAAAAATCATAGTAGAAGCGGCTGTCAAGGTTAGTCCAGTAGAACCAGCCCCGATTGTAAGACCTATTCCCTTCAATTCGCCAGATTGAAACTGATCAACAATTTCCTGCCGTTCTTCAAGAGGTGTTGACCCCGTGATGACCTCCCATCCCTTACGCTGCTTCAAGATGTCAATGGGCTTTCTGTGCGCTGAAAAAATAACCAATGGTTCCCCTGCCTCTTCATAGGCTTGGCAATGATCTATCATAGCTGGTATGCGGGCTTCTGCCATTGCCACACGCATTTTTCCCATTGTAGCAAAACCTAATTCAGACATTAAAACCATTTTTAGATGTGCCCAATTGGATATATGATGTTTGTTGGCTACGCTGAAAGCCTCAGTCATCATTTTTTCTAGGGCTGCGGAGGGTTCAACAACTAGATCCGACCATCGTTTAGCGGGTAGATCCAAAACATCGTCTTTCAATCTGCGAAGCATCACACGTCGCATTTTTTCAGCTACGTCTTGTCGAGGAGTACCCCATTCATATTTTCCGTATTTGTTTTGGGTGCCATTCATCGCTTTGACAAAAGAATTCCAACTACCAAAAACTTCAAAACTCATGTTGAAACTGGCTAAAGTTCCGAACAGATCAGGCGGTCTATTTACCAAAGGCGTACCGGTCAACATCCAAACCTTCTTTGTAAGGCGTGACACTACCGAAATTCGCTTGCTTCTGGTCGCCTTGCTTGATTTACACAAATGGGCTTCATCTGCGATTAAAACACATTTTTTCAAGCGATTAAACATTGCTTTGGCATTGCGGCTTTTAGGTACAGGTAGTTCCCAATTGGTTTCTTTGCTGCCCTTGACCAACCACCGAGGAAGCATTTCATAATTACAGATATAGATTTCGTTTTTGTTTTTGGGTACTCCAAAACCTAAATGATGTAATGGCTTGGTCTTACGGTGGGCAGTTTTGCCCATACAAACCTTGACACTATAATCTGGTCGCCATTGGGCAATTTCCTTTGCCCAATTAAATTTCAAACTGGCGGGACATACAACAATTGTTGGTTCCCCATCCAACGCAAGCAGACTTTGAAAAGTTTTCCCCAAACCCATGTCATCGGCAAGCAGTGCTTTGTCGTGCATTTGGAGGAATTCAACACCCTTCAATTGGAAGGAATAGGCCCCAGCTTCTTTTGCTCTCGTTACTGCACGTTTGGCCCCAGCAAAAACTTTGACCTTTGAAAATCCCGCTGGTAGTTTGGGGATTTTAAGTTTTGTAGCTGCCTCGATAACACGGGGCCTATCTTTAGCATCTTTTGAGCAGGTCCAGCATTTGAATTGACCATTCCATCGTGCCTTTGGTAGACCTCGAAGGATTGGTAAGGCATCTGGACAATAGGGTGTGAAGAATCCGAAAGTATCCCCTAAATCTTCAACTCGTACCGGATGTTTTAATTGGAGATAGAGGCCAACTTTTTTAAGGCAAGCGGAACTATTGCAAACGGTTTGCCAATTGGGATTTTTGAAGGCGTATCCTTTGGCTTCTGCCACTGAAGCACCACAAGACACACAGGCTTTTTGAAAGCGATTTTTAATGCAATATAAAGGCATAAATTAAACTCCTGTTAAAATGGTTTTTTTGTCGTACCCTATAATATATAGTTTTTTCTGAGTACGCAACAACTGGCCCACATTTAGATACAAAACCAAATGCAGATAGCAAGGTAAGAAAAGAAAAACATGGATGTATATTCGATCACAGCTAAGAGTAATTGTTTTTTTGTCATGGTAAAATTCCTTGAATGTTATTTTTGTCTTTGAAGATTCTCTAATCCTCAAAATACACAATATTGGGATTCTCTTTACATGTCAAGGTTTTTTGTTGTTTTGTAGATTGGTTCAACCACTTGTAAAATTTCGCTCCAATTTTTCTTAGTCGTATATCCAATAAAAAAGGAGCCTGAAAACGGTCCAAATCAAAACTCCCTCATATCTGGCACTATAGCGACGTTAGGGCCTAATTTTGAGGGGTGGGGTAATCATGGGTTAGAGATAGGACAGGTTTTTGGGCTATTGTTGCACGTTTAATAGGATTTCGTGGTTTTTGTGGTTTTGTAGGACATAAAATGACCTAAAGTGGCGACTATTCCGTCATATCCGTAGTTACCTATTGTAGGCCATTTTTGGGTATGGAAGCGGGAATACACCTCTTCGTCATCTCGGAATTGGGGTAATTTTGACTAATTTGGGTATAATTGGGTATGGAATTGAGATGTCATATCTAATTTTCACCACCAGTATCAATTGACGGATAGATAAAATGGGAAGGAGAATTCAATTCATAAATGCGTACCAAATTGACTCCTCCATATTTCCTCACTACTTCATCACCAACTTCAAGCCAAGTGTTGCAATGCAAAACCAAGATGTGCCAATCATGATTTTCAATTGGTTTTTCTAAATTAGCGATCGCAAACATTCCATTAGATAAATTATAGGGCATCGGATTTTTTGTTTCTTTGGAGGGGCCGACCCCACATATGTAACCGTCGTTACCAGTCCATAAATTAAAGTAATCGTCATGGTGAATTTTTAGGTTGGGAATTTTTGTAGATGACATTGGAGGAACCTTTTGTTATTATTATGGCGTACCATAACTTATTTGTTTTCGTGTATACTATTAAGAGGATATTAATATATTAACTAATAACAATAGACTGTTTTCCTGTGAATTAGACCATTGTTAATAGGTTAATATGTTAATAATACAGCAAAATCAAGATATGCTAACGTAAAAGTTATGGGGGGCCATAACATTAACAATCAAACTTTCACCGGAGATTAAATCATGCCAAAGAAAAAACAATCTGATCTTGCCGCTTTTCAAGCTTGGTTAGTATCTGAATATGACATATCAAAACGAACAGCTTGTGTCTATGCTTCTTACACAAGGAAAATACTATCAAAGTTGCCGTATGTAAGTACAAAGCACCTCGACAGCGTATTGTCTGAAGCATGGACCATACAATCACGCGATATGTATTATGTAGCATGGGGTCGTTTTGTAAAATTCATGAAAAAGGAAAAGAATTATGAATTAGCAAAACCTACCAAAAGAAGCGATACCCGCAAATCTCGCATAAAGTATCAAATTCCGGCTTGTGTTCTCGATTCGCTGCTCTCATTCATCAAAGAAGCAAGGATACCAATTTCGATGATTCCTGCCATTGAATGGCGGCATTTTCAACGTGTACCCAATGCCAAAAAATGGGAAATGGTAGATCCTCACAATTCATCTATTTATATTCGGGTCCCAATTGGACCTGTGATGGAAATATACGAATGGGCTACAAACGGTCAACCTACCGAATATAGCCCACTAATTCCAATCAAACCCCAGTCAAGGGAGGCGATGCCAGTTAGTCCTCTCCGAAAAGCGATCCAAGCACATAAGAGGAGCCATTCTCGGTCCTGAGCCGTCGTACCCTCCCCTCTTCACAAAGACCGTCGAGACTTTCAACGATCGGTCTTTTTCTCATTTTTAATACTCTTAGAATTTTTCCAAGTGTTGCCTCTCCTCCCAATTGCTCTAACGCCCCTAATACAGATCGTCGTAGCCGTGCATCGGGATGGTCTGCAATTTTATCGGCTAATCCAACCAAACTTTTGATATGCAATTCTGCCAGTTTGATAGCTGGTTCCAATTCTTTCAATGTTATCTGCCAAGGTTCGCCCCATGATGCAATTCCATAATCCCATGAGTACAACATTGCCGCCTTTCTGGCAATGGTAGGGGCACGGCTTGACACACCAGCTACAAGCGTAGGCAATTGGCGTTTGTGTAATTCATAATACCATTCACACCATTTTTCTTTTGCTTCTGGATCGAGGCCCGTACACCATCCCGATAATCCGGTTGATGCTCGTTCACGCAAAAAGTTGGTGAGGTATTGGGTATCTGTATCATCACCAATTGGATCGGGATCTATACGCTCTCTACGAGCATATAGACAAAGAAAACGCCCCATAAATCCACCCTTCCAATCTGCTTGTAGGGTGTATGACTCTAAATACGGTAAAGAGCAAGCAGCCAGTACTGAAAGCCTTGGATTGTCTACTCGTATGGTGCGGTTGTTTGCTCTTGCTCTTTGTTGTGGTTGGCAATCCCACAAATCCGCTAACATCGCCTTTAACGGTTGCATGTAGCCTGTTTGGGCTTGAGCCAAGAAAGCTCCAAACTCCGATACAGGAATCATTTGTGAATTTGCATTAGATAAACTCTCTATTAATCCTTCGGGTGACCCAAAATAATCACCGATCAGGGGAGCCGCTGCCTCATGCAATAGAGATCGGCCAATTCCAATTGCTGTTGATTTTTGGTCCTCTCCAGATCTGCCTACAAGCAAAGTATACAAATTTGCCCTCAAAGAGCCGCCAGCATATCGAGTACCAAAAGGCAAGGGGCAGGTTGTACCAAGTATTGTCAATCCAACCCCTAAATGATAGGCCAAAGGGGAAGTTGTTTGTTTCATCGCATGGATCACATATCGACGGATAAATCCATCTGGTGGCAAAGCACGGGCCACATCCATTTCTGTTAGCATAGTTATAATTCCTGATGTATATGTTTTTTTGTCGGTTAGCGAAAGTGCAAAAACTCTTGACGCTACGCTTAAACATAGTAAGCCAATTGGAATCCTGTCAAAAAATTAGTGTGATTGAATTATTTTTTTGATGCTATATCGGATTGAAACATATATGATAAAGGCGTGTGTAATAAGGAGTAATAGATTATGTATTACAAAGTTAGAAATGGGTATGGACGACCTGAAAAATTAAATGAAGTGCAGGGAAGAGGCGGTACAGTAGCCGGAGAATCCGCAGCTTCTAAAGCATTACGCGAAGAGATAGCCCGACGTAACGCAGAAAGGGGGCACACAGAATTTAGGTCAAGAAAAGCGGGAAAGGCCCACCCCCCAGAATTACAGGCCGCAATATCAAAAATAAACGCAGAAAGGGGCACAGAATTTAGATCAAGAAATGAAGCCGTACAACAAGCGGAAGCCTACGCATTTCGAGACTTTCAACCTGTACCCAGTGATGCAGACATTGAAGCACAAAAAGCGGCAATTTTGGCAGGTGGGGGCACACAAGAAGCATTAGATACAGCGGTTGACTTGATCAGTGATGAAAGAGCCGCAGAACTTCAGGCTCGTATCAATCGAGATAAGAAAATTGAAAGTGGCAACATGATCAAACAAGTGGGCGGTGTAGGAATTGCTATTGCCATATCCGCGTTGGTTTTTTTGGCCATAAAAAAATTATAGGTGAAAAACATGTATGGATTTATGAGCAGACGACAAACTGGTACTCCTGCGTCAACCGCGACACCGCAACATTCACGGCCCCAACAAAGCCAAGGGTTGAAACCATCGGAAAGATGGTCAAAAAGACAAGCAGCCTCCAAATGGGGAAAATTGAAATTCCAATCTGTGAAGGATGGGGGAAGTAGAGGGGATAAATATTTAAAATACAAACGATTAATTAACGAATGGTTGGGATCTTTGGATACAATGACTCTTTCCGAATTAACGAGAGAGCGACACGCCTTAAAAGCAGATATTTTATCTTTCCCCCTTTCTCGGACATCTCAAACCTACAAATCCTCCTCTCCAGAGAGGCCCTATTTTCCAGAACATGCTTTTGCGAAATTAGACAAACGATTATCGGAGCGTCGGATGCAGTCATCATTAGATCGAGCCGATACAGAAGCCCGAAAACGTGGCTTTGATTCGGCAAGTGACATGGCAGCTACACAAGATGTTGAAACAGAATGGTATGAAAAGAAATACGGTACAACAGCAGCGGCCAAAAGGGAAGCATACAAACAATTAGAACGTGAACAATTTGGTAAAACATCCTTTGAAGCTGTAATGATGGGTGAAACCGACCCGCAATTTGTGGGCCAATCTGCCAGTACTGAAGCAAGAGCAGATGAAATTGCCCAAACAATTGAAGTTGAAGAAAACATCGCTTTACAACAAAGAGCGTATGAAGAAAACCAACGGGCCCTGAAATGGACCGAAACCCGAAAGAATCTCATGTATGGTGCTATTGCATTGGCTATCGGAATTGGTGGCTACATGTGGTTTGTTAAAGATTAGATATGGATAAAAAACAAAAACAAGTTGGTGTTGTAGTGCCTGTGATTCGCGATAGGATTCTTATTATGCGAAGATCTCCCAAAGAACCGAAACATACCCACAAATGGGATTTTCCAGCGGGAAAAATTGAGAAAGGCGAAACTCCTCGTATAGGTGCTTTGCGTGAATTAAAAGAAGAAGCAGGAATTCAAGCCCAACCTGAAGAATTGAAGCACATTGAAACTTTTGAAGATGGAAAAAAGAAGGTGCATTTGTATCGGTTGGATCTCAAACGGGCAAATGTGCGTTGTAGGGATGGAGAACACGATAGATATGCGTGGGTTACACTTTGCCAAGTTGGATGTTATAATCTAACAAAAGGTGCTCAAGATACGCTCTATGAACATGGCGTGGTTGATGATTTAATGGAGAGGAAAAAATGAGTAAATACATGTTACCCACATATCGAATATCGGGGTATGAAATGATTGATGGTTATAGTAGCCCTCCTTCACATGGAGATTATGGAATTGATCCGGTTACGGGCTTTCTTATTGGGTCGGCTGTGGTAACGGGTCTGAGAGTTGCAGCAGGGGCAGGGGCAACGGCTGGTGGTCGTCGGGAGGAAGGACGGCAAGAAGTGATACGAAAACAAAAATTGCAAGAACAACAACAAAGGCATCGTAGTGAACGGGAAAAGATCTTACAAGATGCAGCAGCTACCCAATCCGAATTACAAGGTCAGATCAATTCAAGAGATAATGAAATTGAACGCAGAAAAGAACATCTGCGGCAACAAATGGAAATTACCAAATTCACAGATGTAAAGCGATCGGATATGGGAATTGAAGATGCAGACTTGGCCCGTATGTACGAAAAGGATCGCTCATTACTATTAGAAGAATTTGCCGCTACTGGTAGTGCAGCAGCAGAAGAATTAGAAAGAATTCGATTGATGGAGGAAGGGCCGGAAAAAAAGGATCTACCTTGGAAATTGATTGCAGGATCGGTTGCCGTGGTTGGAATTGGTAGTTGGATGATGAAAAGAAAGAAAAAGAAATAAACTCATATCTATAGGAGAATCAACATGAGTAAAACATTTTGGCAGCACAGAAAATTAAACCCATACCCAACGCGAGGGGCTTTTTCTGCTCTCCATCAAAGTATGCGGAGTTATGGCGTGGCAGCAACAGAACCATCAAAAGGAGCGGCAGCGTTGGTAATTCCGCTTGCAATGATAGCAGTCCTTTATTTCGGATTCTTTGCGGATAAGAAAAAGAAATCCAATCCTCGACGTAGACGACGTAACGGTACAAAACGTGGGCAATATCGAAAAACGGCAAGAAGGGCCTACGCAAAAAAACGACGCAATACACGACGTAGACGGTAATTAAAATGAGAAGAGGAATAATACGACGCAATCCCAATGCAGGTATCACCCAAGCCCCAAGACATACGATGGGGCAGCGGATTAATGCCAGTCATACCACACAGCGCCCCAATCCTTTTGGGGTGGCGTATGATGCTGCTAATTCGTATGGTGCTGCTAATTACGGTTGTGGAAAAGAAGCCCCACAAATCGATAAGATGCAAAATCATTTGGTTGACAAGCAGACTCTAATCTTGATGATGCTTGCTTTTGGTTTAGGTTATCTTTTGTTTAAAAAGTAAAGGGAATTAAACATGTATGGGTTTCCATCACAGCGCCATTTGTTGAAGGTCGATCCTTTTTTGTATCGATTGGATGCAGCACAAGGCGGCTTGATGAAAGCTTTACAATCCGGTGATCCGCTAAAGGTCGGTCGAGGTATTGATGACGTTTCTTTTTGGGTAGGTCGATCGGTTGCAGAAATGATTTCCGCTTCGGAAGCTGGCGACCAAAACCCTAAACTTTTCATGGACGGATTAAAAACCCTCATGAAAGCCCAATATGTAATTGTTCAAGCCAAAAAATGGCTGGCGAGCATTGGAAAAAATCAATGGGTGGACCCTTCTCATCCTTTTGATGTTTTATCCCCTTTGGGAGAGATAATTAAGCCCTTGGAAGTCAAGCCCTCTAAAATAGCAGGGGAAGGGCTTTTTACCAAAGTATCGATTCCCAAAGGCACGATCATTAGTTTATGTAGATTACATGTAAATGATACGGGAAAGTTTATCGAGGATATCAAAACAACGCGAACCGCTGCCAAAACCAACCATAGCCCATTCCCAAATGTAGATATTGTGCGGGGTAAAGCGCCCCAAATTGAGCCACTACATAATTACTACCCCAAAATCCAAGGAGGTAGCTATTTGGTGGCAAATCGAGATATACAGGCTGGTGAAGAATTGACGGCCAATTATAAGGATGAAAAATGGAATGAATTTTTATGCTTTACTGATCTTCAAAAAATGATACCATTTGAACGCTACAATTCCAAAATATACAATTTAATACTCACTGGAGAATAGAAATGGCTACGATATACGCAAACCCTTATGATCTGGAAGCAAAGGGATTTTACTTTGATGATTTAAAAGACTTCCAAAAGAAATACAAAAAGAATAAGAACCGTTACGGCCAACCTGTCGAGGAGTATTCCTTTGAATTTATAGATGGGGATCAAGTTGAGGCTTTAATTTGGCGATTACTTGGAGGCGATGGAGATTCTATTTATTTCAAAATGGAAGATTATTTTGATCTTGTAGGCCAATTGCCTGTTAATCCTCCTCCTGAATTTGTAATTGGTCTTGAATTCCTTGTCAGTGATCAGGGTATGAGTTTAGAGGATGCTTTAGAGAAAGTCGATCAGCTTATAATAACAGAAGGGGATGCGTCAGATTATGCTTACATGTCTGTTGATGAATTTGGATTTCCAGACAATGATTATTACTTTGATTATGAAAAGTACGGGCGAGATCTCCACATGTACGATTATGAAGATGAATTTAAAGGAATGAGCAATTCAAAAGCAGCAGAATATTATATCTTTGATGTATTGGGTTATGAAAGTCCCTTTGACGCATTAGGTAAGGACAAAATCTTGACTTACTTTGACTATGACGCTTATGGTAGAGATCTAAGCATGAACCGAGAAATTGTAGAGGTCCGGAAAGATGGTAAAGATTACATTGTAAGTGGGTTTTATGGCCTCAACCCTCGTCGCAAACGTAAAAATACCCGAAAGAAACGTAAGAATACTCGACGTAGACGTAGAAACTGAGCGATCGGGCGATTCCTCAGTATGAGGTAAGATGACGATGGAAGGAAAAAATAATTGTTGATAAAAATTGATTGCCTCAGTACAATAGGGATAGACAAAAAAACACATCCCAGAGGTAATCAATGCGTTCTAATCATCGATACGCACATTGTGCGTTATTTTTTTCCCGCAAGCTGACAGATCAGGAAATCAACGGGCTTCTTGCAATATCTGGAATTCGAGAAAGGAAAAACAAAAATGCAATGGGTACGGTATTACATGTACCCTACCATGCAATTCCTGTAGCCCAAAGATTTATACAAGAATGGTCTTTGCCCTTGACTAATGCACATTGGATCATTCAACCCTCGGAACCTAAAACATGGTCAGAATATCAGGCTATTTTGAGAGAGCAAGAGGAAGTACAAGATTGGGTATTGGAAGATTTTTTAACGCCTTATCAAATTGATGCTTTGGCTACCAATGGTCACAAGATCGGTGCCCATTTGTGGCATCCAACCGGAAGCGGAAAAACACTTACTGGTATTTTATGGTGTTTAATTCCTCCAAAAACTCCGATCATTGTGGTGACACGGGCAGCAAGTCGCATACAATATGGGAGAGAGTTTGGTAAATATACCAATTTAAAGGCACATGTAATTCGACCGACAACCAAAAAGAACCCCGTTACCCTCGAAGATTATTATGCGTGGTGTAAAGAGAGGCAACAACGGCCTATTGTGGTGGTAGGTTGGGAATCGTTAACACACCATATTGATAAACTAAAGATTCTTGCTCAATATGGGGCATCGGTTGTATTTGATGAAAGTCATCGTGGAAAATCTGCGAAGCGTTGGCAAGCTGTACCTCTTCCAGAACCAAGCGAATCAGACGATCCAATTGCTTTCTTTTCTGCTCAAAAAAGAGAAGCTAAGAGACAAGGGGGATTTATCCCAAAGGCTGGGGATAGCCGTTATTCAGGGCCGGATTTAGGCCGTGTAATGATCATACCCAGAATGAATACTACGACAGCAGCTAGTGAATTAGCCAAAGCCTCTAACCGAGTAATCAACACAACAGCAACCCCAATAAAAGACCGAGTAAGGGATCTTTGGGCACAATTGGATCTTGCGGAGCCGTATTCGTGGGGTGGGGCGAGTAATTGGATGTTTCGCTATGCTGGTGCTCATGAGGGAAAATATGGTGGGTTGGATACATCGGGTGCAAGTAATCAAAATGAATTAGCGGAAAGACTAGATCTGGTGGTCCATCGGGTAGCTTATGAAGATACCCATAGACATCTACCAAAAAAACGTAGGCAATCTGTATATATTGCACCTGAAGATCAGTGTAGGGCAACGGCAGGTTTTGCCAGCGAATTAAGAAATGCGAAAAAACGGGGTGCAACGGCAATTTTAGAAGTCAAGTTAGCCCAATCTGCATCCAAAAAACGTCGTGCTGTTTTGGGTATGGTCGAGGACCATGTATCAAGCGGCCACAAGGTAACAATTTTCACAGCCCGTCGTCGTGATGTGGAAAAGTTAGGCCAAGACATTGAAAAGCTGAAAATGGTCAAGAAACACAGGGCTAAGGTTTGGTATGCTCATGGGGGTACTGATACAAGTGTTCGAGCACAAATAGTTTTGGATTACAAGGATTATGATGGTCCTTGTGTATTGGTTGCCACTGGTGCAAGTTTTGGGGAGGCAGTAGACGGATTACAATGCACAAACGCAGCCCTATTTGTGCAGCTACCATATACCGCAGGAGACTTGCGACAATGGGAGGGTCGATTTACTCGGTTGGGTATGTCATCTGGTGGGGTTGTGATCTATTACATCATTTGCGAGGATACCGTTGATGAACATATAGCAGACATCATCATATCCAAATTAGATGCAATTCGTAGGATTTCGCAAGACAACGAATTAGCCGAAGCAGAAGAAATATTGGCTGGTATTGATGATGAAGAGGCTATTATGGCTTCGATCCTTGAAAAGCTTGAAGGAGAGGATTAATCAGCAGGTACAACCCACCAAAGCACAAACATAGTACCAAGCCACATCCAAAAAATTGTACTCAACATATCAATTCCGTCTGGGATTGGAACGGCCATAATGTCGATCAAAAGGAATCGAGTAGTCATCAAGAGTAAATATCACGGGCACCTTTTTACCTCGCAAAGTCTTGTAAGATAAAGTCCATCCCATTTTCCCACCCCCAACTTTCTCTACAAAAGTACAACCTTTTTTTGCATTGAAAGCACCCCCTCTTCTGCCGTCGCGAAACATTATGTTTTTGGCATCAAAAAAGATTTCTACCATACGATAGGGGACCTCCCCGTCAAACCTATAACTCTTGGTTCCAATATCTGATTCATCGTATAAACGCGATTTTTCAACAAACCATTTTAAAGAGGCATAAACTTTCTTTTGGTTTTTAAAACATGCAATTGCTTTCAATTTTTGGGCTTGGGGATTAGAGCGATGAATAGGTCTTGAGCACAGGGAATTGATGTAACGTCGAGGTTTGTATTCTCCTCTTCCCCCATGTACCGCTTTTCGTTTTTTGTTGTAATCGCTCAATATCCGTAATTGTTGTGCTTCAAACCGAGCTTTTTTGAGGCGTTCGTTTAATTCTTGTAGGTCTTTTTTGGCCTTCAAAACAGCCATATCGTCAATGTACCGGTCATAAGCAAAGAAATCGAGCCGATCAATTTCACCTGCAATTTTGTGATAATCTCCCATATCCATGATTTTCTTTTCGATGGATTTTACTTTGCGTTTCATAGCTGCCACATACTTTTTGCGTTGTGCTGCGTTGGAATGGGTACTGGTGAATTCATAACTGGGGTTGGATCGTCTGCGGGGGTTGAGGTGACGAGGGTTTTGTAGTGCTTTAATTGGGGTTGGCTTACCACCAAGCAGTTCGTTAACATATTTCTGCATAGCCCTTGAAAAAGTCTTGTAGGTCCGTTGTTTATAGCGAAAAAACTTGTCCATTTCTACTTTGTTCGATGTTTCGGGTTGTGTGCCATATCGTACATTACCCGTGAATTTGACTATGAATTTACCATCTCGTTGCATCCCAATATAAACAGCCCGTGTATCCCAAAAGGGTGTTCTTGCGTTGGTTTGCCAATACCTACGGACCGCAACAATATCCTGTTCAAGGAGTCCGTCAGTAGGGTGATTATAATATAATACATAATACCCCTTTGCTATCCAAGGTAAGGCAATGAGATTATTGTCCTTCAAAAAACTTTCAAAAGATAATGGAAGTCTTTTTTGTTTTTTGGGGGTTTTACCTACCATGCGAAGGTGTGAGGGGTTGCGATATGTATGCTTGCTTTTTCGTTGTTTGAGAATTTTATAATCAACATCCAATCCAGACTGTTTGATTCGAGCTTGGTAATGTTGAGAGGATGGTTTTGGTTCTACCCTAATCAGGCTTGGGTGGTCATCGATGAAATTTTCTACCCATTTCTGTGCTTCCTTCACGGTGCTAAATCCCCAACCAATTTTTCTTGGTCTTGGTCGATATTTTCCTGTTGCACGAGAGGGCAGTGATTCCAGAACATAATACATTTCATGAGGATGTATTTTTGGTTTTTGGGGAAGAGATCCAAACACACCTGCAATGTCAGCCTCAACATCATATTTACCATCCTTTTCTACGATACTTTTGAGGAGAGCCATTTTTTGACGAGAAAGTGGAAAGTCACGGTTCAGGCTGCTCCAACTACCTTCCCACATAATCTTACCCTTCCCTTCAATTTCAACATCGGCCTCACTCCCTAATTGAATGTAAGTTTTGTACGTGCCATTGGTTGAATTTTGCCGTCGTGGGTTGTAAGATTTCAATTTGGCTTTGACTTCCTTTTCCATCTCCTTTGCAAACTTTAGATCTGCTTGTGCCTCTTTCATCGATTTCAATTTTCCAAGCTGGGCCTTTGGTAGGCCCAGATCTTTTGCACATGATGTTAGCAATTTGACTTTTTGGCTGGCTGCGAAAACTTTTCCTTTAGCGGTGCCAATCTTGGCCCCTTTGTAAGTTTTTCGTGCAGTCCATTTGGTTGCTTTTTTTAGGGAGGAACCAAGTTTTTTTAACGCCTTTGGATTTTGTTTGTAGTGTGTTCGGCAGTGTCCAGCGGTGACCGCTTGATTTTTACATCTGGACCCCTGATGTGTCATTCCGTAGCATTGCATTTTTAACCTCAAGTAATGATTCGTATTATATTATATAGATCTTCTATTGGAAAGGATAAAAATGTTGGTTGAGGAATTGCTAATTTGGATTATGGTCATTGTGCTAATTTTGGCCTATATTGAGACATTAAAAAAACCGCCCTTTTGAGGCGGTTTTTATTTGGAAATTAGATTGTTTTAATGGTTCAATCGGGTTGACCTTGTATTTCCTCTTGTTTTGGTTGTAACTCCTCTAAAAAGGCCGTTATAGCCATTTGGAGGAGGATTGACATGTTGCAGTTGTTATCCTCTTGAATTTGCTGTAATTTGGCGAATTCAGATATGGGTATTCGTACAGCTACACGTTTTGATTGTTGGCCGTGGGCAGCGGCCCCACGTTTTTTAGGGTTAGGTAGATCCAGTTTCATTGTGATTGCTCCGTTATGAGTGCAAAGACAGTATAATGTATTGTTGCACAGTGTAAAATAAAAAACCCTCTTTCGAGGGTTTTATGACATTAGGCTTTTTGGAATTCGTAAGTGAATGTATCTTCACCGAATAGCGAATAATGTTTCATCATATCGGGAGGAACCACAAAACCGGATTCTTGAAGCATGGTTTCCATGCCTCTTGGTCCTTGTCCTCCGTAACCTGTGTTAAAACCCAAAAGTCGAATTTTGCCTTGTTTGCCACAAGGGAGGGTAGCATAAAGGATTGTAGTTCTTCGATGGTTCCCTTTTTTGCTATATCGGATACGATCGATGGTAATTCCCTTCGCAAGCCATTTGCGAAATATTCTAAGAGAACCTCTTGTGTAACCGTCGTGGGTTCGTTTATTGTAAAAGTAATTCATTGTGTTTTGTCCTTGTTGTAATTGGCCTCCGAAGAGGCCCATGTTTTTTATATTAATTTTCCCTTTGAGCCTTTAGCCCAAAAGGATTGGATAAATGTATTAGGCTTAAAACATCGAATGTCATAAGCTGCGTTATAGGTATTTAAACCTTGGATCTTGGCTGTGAAAGAGATAGAATCTCCAACGGCTGGAAAATCTCGGCTATTCTTCATCTTGACCCGAAAGTCTCGTACGTTTAAAACAATGCCAAGATTGGTAATCACCACCAACCATCTTGTATTAGAACCAAATGTATCAACAACAAACCCTGTTACCTGTTGGGTAGTATATTGGTATGCACCTTGTTGTTGTCGGGATGGGGCATTAGCGATCAAAGCCTTGTAGTCAGGCCAACGACTACAATCCGCCTCTTGAAATTCTGTCCATTGTTGATCGTTGGAATTCTTCCAAGGTACAGCACGAATCGCACCAAATCCTAACATACTTAAAGTATGTTCCCCATACTCCCAGCAGACAAAATCGCAGTGTTCTCGGCAGTTGTTGACATAGGTATAGAGATCCTTTCGGATGGGATCTAAGGCTTCAAACTGAGTTTGTGCTGTTTCTGCCTTACGTTTTTCCAGTGCCAATTTTGCCATGCGTTTTGCCGTAGCCTTTGCAGATCGGGCCTTTTCTCGTCGGGCATTTTCGGAAGCGATGATTGTTTTCTTTTGAGCTTCTGAAACATCCGCATCGAAAACGATAGTCAGGGTTTTAGTTTTGCCTTCCCCCTTGCAACGGTAGCATACACCACCGTCACAATCGGTCCATGTCAATTTACCTGTACCATCGCATTTAGAGCAAATGGCATTACGAATCCATTCGTAACGATAAGGTTTTGTTGTTTTTGTTGTCATTTAGTCTCCTTGTGTTCATTGCATCTTTTGTCGAGATGATCTTGAAAAGTTTTCATACAGATATTCATATCTACCAAATCGGCAGAAAGAGCCGCTATATCGTCAAAGCCGTTTTCTGCGTGGTGCATGGATCGGTATAAGACTTCAGCGATTACTCGCCCCAAGTCTTTTTTACCGATTACTTTTTTTGTTTTTGATTTTTTGATGACGACCTCCAATAAGTGTCAATATAGGATTGGGAGGAGAAATAAATTTTTCCTCACCACATATTACTCGATCGTTTCTTACTGTGCAACAATATATAATAACGGTGGTGACGTTGAAACACGTTGAAACGGCCTATATGACGCAAATGTACCACAATAAACTTTTTTATTTTTTTGCATCCAAAATCTGTCCGTAGCCTTGCATTGTGAACAAATCGTATCTACATTAATATACGACAAAAAACAAGAGTGTAAAAAATGAAAGAATTATTGAATACGGGTCCTTCCCCAAGGGGTTGGCATAGATTGCAATTGGCTTTAGAATGTACCCAAAAATACGGCTATCACTATGAAGTAGGGTTAGGTGAAACCGAAGGAAAGAAGAATTCTCCTCCTCTTATAAAAGGAAGTTTGATCCATCTTGCTTTAGCCCATCATTATATGCGAGTTAAAGCTGTACAAAATGCTGAAGATCCGGAAAAATGGGAGGAGCCAAGAAGGGCCGTCCAATTGGTAGCACAACAAAATGGTCCTGCATGGCAAGAGCATGTAGATCTTTGTATCGCTGCGTATGATGCGTATTGCGAAAGGTGGGCGGATGAAAAACTGAAAATCTTGGAGGTTGAGAGATTAGCCTATGCAAAGATTGGGGACTATGCTTTTACAGGCCGTTTTGACTTGGTATACGAGGATAGACGAGGCCAAATTTGGGTTTGCGATCACAAAACCACTTCAAGACTCTATGCAAACCAACGGAAATTCTATGGAATTTCTGGCCAGCTTACCGGATATGCTTATATGGGGTATCAGATATATGGTGCAAAGTTTGCAGGTATCATACTTAATCAAATCCAACATTCCAAACCTCAGAAATTCGCTCGTCAACCATTGCCACCTGCCCCAAACTTACTAAAAAGATTTCCTCAAATTGTACAGGATGCAGAAGAACGCATTACCCGCTGTAAAAACAGCGGAAGATCGGCCCACAATTGGCCTATGGCAGCAAATGAATTGACATGCTTTAGTCGTTATGGGGCATGTCCTTATCTAGACCGTTGCAGATGGGGAGAAAAATAAAAACAAGGAAAAAGCACAGAAAAACCTTGACACGTGACTGACCACTTATACTTTACCTATGACAAAAGAACACAAAAAGACAAGGAGTACAAAAAATCATGTCTGAATTACAAAACCAAGGTGGATCAATGATCCCCGCATTGGTATTAACCTATGGCAATTCCGGAGGCGGAAAAACCGTTGATTGCGGTTACAGCTTTCCTAACGCCCTATTTATCGCGGTGCGTGGTGCTCTCCAAAGCATCGAACATACTTGTGGGTATACTCCTGCAATGGTCACAGCACGGACCATTATGGAGGCAACCCATTACTTGCTACGATACAAGGAATTGGGGGGAGAGTACGACGCAATAGTCGTTGATGATTTCTCTTATCTGGCAGAACAAACAATGGCAGATTTAGAGCAAAACCACAAGGGGTTTAAATTGTGGTCAGCGTTGCGAGATGCAACACTGGACTTTAGAGAAGCGGCCCGTTATGCAGATTGTCATGTAATTTTAAACTGCTGGGATAAAGTACCCAGTACAAAAAATGACGGTACATTTGTTCGGGGTGGACCGATGTTGAGCGGTAAATTACCCGAACAGCTACCGGCCATGTGTGATCTCGTTTTACGTTGTGGGATGGAACCCATGCGTAAGCCTTGGAAGGGTGTTTATCTATGTGAACAATCCAGTCAATATGTCATGAAGGACCGTTTTAAAAAATGTTATGACCTATCCCCTATCCCTATGAATTTAGGGGAGATATTGAGGGCCTCCGGCTTCCAAATCTCCCGATTAAAAACTTTGCCTTGGCAAGAGGAAGTAGTAGAAAATCTGGCCCAACAATTGTTAGGTCACGATAAACCTCTCCATTTAGCCAACGAATTATATTCTCAACTCCTCGAAAAAGGAATTGAGATCGCAGCGGCCCAATGGACCATTCGGGATGCACTCGATCGGTCCGTTATTCGAGCCTCACTTAATCAGTCTGAAAAGACATTTATTTAAAAAACACAACAATAGGAGTCATAAAAAATGACTACACAAAGTAATAGAGTTACATCCTTTTCGTGGGAAATGGATTTTACCGATGAACAATTATCTCCAACCTATGCCCCCAGCGGTTGGTATCAATGCACGATTCGATCAATTTACATCGATCCTAATTATAACGAAAACCGAGCCGAATTTGACCTCGAAGTTGTCGATGGTGAACAAAAAGGAAACCTTATCTATGGTAATTTGTTAAAGCACAAATCCTATGAAGGCAAATCAAATGCCTTTTATTGGATTAAGTTTTTCCTTTCGGTTGGCCTCACCATTGAACAAGTTACCACAAAAAAGTTCAAATTTGAACCTACTAATTTTGTCGGCCACACCTGTTATGTGCGTTTTGTCGCCCGTGACAAGGAAAATGGTGTATACAGTGAATTAGAGTTTTACGCCCCCAAAGATTGGCAAACTAAAAAGACACAAGCAGAATCAGGTACACAATCGGCCCTTGCATCTGCAAAGCCCCGAAAAACCGTATCAGCTATCCCCGCCCCTAAATCCTCGGTTGCAATTCCGACCCCACAATCTGGTTTTGCATCTGACAATAAATCTGGAACGGACATTTTGAATTTCTTAAATTCAAATGCCTAATGAAGATATTGCTTTGGTAGTGGTGAGATCAGGGCAAGAAAGATAGACCGTGGTAAATTTTCCTTACCAATTGTCTATTCTTTTCGTTTCGTAGATGCGTCAACATCTTAGAAACACAGTCACCTGACAGTCGGGAAAGACCGGCACTTTATTTTTTCTAATGGAGATAAAAATGTTAATTGGTTCACAAAAAATTGCTGACTTTCCCCCACTAAGTCAGCAAGAATTTACTATGATGACGGGTCAAATTCAACAACACCTTTCAAAAGGTATTCCCCCCAATGCACCAGTACAAGGATTACCGATGGATGCTTTGTGTCGGATCCTGAAAACCATCATGGTTTTGGGCCAACAAAGTGAACAGGCTTTAATGGTATTCAAAGAAGTGTTTGAAATCTTGGAGGTTGATAAGCCCAAACATTTAGCAGTAAAACAAAAGATCGCTCCCTTTGTATTGAATACAGATGATCTATCTACTTTTTTTGAAAAATATCCTCTCCTCATACCAGAAGTTATTCAGATCGATGAAAGCCAAATTAGCTAAATGTGAGTCATGCCCACTAAGAAATGCCCCGTATGTCGCTCCTGAAGCGAATAGAGGTGCATTGTTTGCGGTAGTGTCTGATTGGCCTAATGACTTTGAGGTAGCCCAAAAACGGCCCGTTGTAGGAAACGCTGGCAATTTCCTTACTGCTCTTTTCCGCAAGAATCGAATTGGAAGGGAAAAAATACATTGGACCATGATTGTATGTTGCCAACCTCCTGAAAACAACATGAAACTGTTTTTGGCTAATTTGAGGAAGCGTAACAAAAAGATTGAAGTAGAGAATCGAAAGAGAAAGAAAGAAGGGAAGGAATTGTTACGTAGAATACTTACCCCTATGGAATGTTGCGAACCAAGGCTGAAGAATGAGTTACACCAGTTCAAAAATATCGTTCCTTGTGGAACGCCAGCTACCAAGGCCGTGTTGCATCCATCGGCCAATATTAATGATTTACGTGGCTCTCCAACCACCCTCGAAACAATGTTTGGTGAAAAACATATTCTCCCCATTTTTCATCCTGCTTATGTCATGGCAAATACCAAGTTTAAGCATATTTTGGTCCATGATGTTGCAAAGGCGGTTAGATGGTTCAAATCTGGATCTTTGGGTTGGGAACCACCCCATATCATGTATCACCCTACCGCACCCCAGTTACGAGAATTTCTCAATTCCCCCAATGTGCCCTTTTGGACTTATGATGTAGAAACAGATGGGATAGAATGCCTGACTGCTAATTTACGTTGTATTGGGATAGGTACACCAAGTGCGGTTGTAATTGTTGGTTTTGTGCGGATTGATAAATCAGGGTATTTTTATACTCATGATGAATTTGTGGAAATTGTAGCCATATTGAAAGAATTTTTTGAAAGCGATAAAACGGTTATCGCTGGCCATAATAGCGGATATTATGACCTTATTATCATGAGAGAGCGATTGGGAATCAATGTTACCAACAACATTGATACAATGATGCTTCATAGGCTGGTAGAGTCAGAATTACCGCATTCTTTGGGCTTTGTGGGGTCGATGTATTCAGATGCACCAAGTTGGAAAACGGACCGACAAGGGAGAAAGAAAGCCTACGGTTCAGAAACAGATTTTGAATTGCATGAATATTGCGCTTATGATGTTGCTGTCACAGCTTCTATTCTACCTGAATTGTTGAAACGTGTACAACAACGGAAACAACATAATTTAATCTCTTCGGATCACAAGCTCCAATTGATCTGTGCAGATATGCACACCGTGGGAATGTTTGTAGATCAAAAGAAACGATTGGAATATGAAAAAAAGACTTTACGGTTGATTTCGGATAAGCGGAATTTAATTCGAGATATATCTGGTGAAGCTAAATTAAATCCGGCCAGTACTCACCAATTGAGAGATTTATTATATGAGAAATGGCGTTTAGATCCCCCAATTGATCTGAAGTTAAAATTTACTACCAATGGTGATCCAAGTACTTCAGATGATGTTTTGAGAAGTTTGTTATCTATCAAAACCCTTACACCTGTTCAACGCAAAACGATTGAAGAGATCCGGTACTATCGAAGGAATCAAAAACTCCTCGGTACTTACATAACCAAACTTCGATACAATAATGAGGAAGCATGGGGCGGTTGGGATGATGATGATAGTTGGATGGATAAGGAATTACGAGAAAAGTACGGAATCAAAAAATTGGGTATTGTTTGCCCTCGTACTGGTCGCATGTATGCTGGTTATAATGCTCATGTTACCACTTCAGGAAGGTTGTCATCATCGAAACCAATAAACGCTCAAAATTTCCCCTCCTTTCTCCGTTCTATGGTTACCGCTGCACCCCATCATGTTTTAGTTGGTGCAGATATGGATCAATTGGAATTACGAATTGCAGCAAGTAGGTGGAAATCGAAAAAATATCTTGATGCTTTTCAAGCGGGGTATGATCCCCATTCCACCGTGACCAGTTTGGCGGTTTTTGGGGATATGTTTGTTAAAGCGGCTGGTACTCCTCCACCTTGGCCAACTGGTTTTAAATTCAAAGGCAACGCAAAACGTCTTCGAGGATTGGCAAAATCGGTACAATATGCCTCCCAATATTGGGCAACCGTAGAAACGGTCCATAGGGTAATTACTCAAACTGAAGTTGAGAATGAAGATGGATCTACTGCACTACCCTATATCAATATGTCAGTTCGTGAAGTTCGTAAGATGCACAAAAAATGGTGTGAGGGTGCCAAATTTGAGAAAGGTTGGGATGATGAAATACAAACTTATAGAAATCAAAAATTTCTTGAGGAACCTGTATTAGGTAGACGTAGAGATTTTTTAAATGGTGAAAATCCAAATGAAATTGTAAACTTCCCAATTCAAGCGGCAGCGTCAAGCCTTATGAATATTGCAATCATTGAATTGTGGGAGAGGATACCATTGCACAAATGGGGCGTAGGTACTGGTATTGTCAATCAATGTCATGACTCAATCGTGGTAGAATGCCCCGAATCGGAAGCTGAATGGGTAGCTGCTCAAATTGAAGATGTTTTAAACATCGATCACCCCGCCTTTCCAGACGTAAAATTTACAGCAACGGCAGATATTGCCCATCGATGGGATGAAGTATGAAAAAATGTCATTATTGCAAGCGTGTATACCCTTCTACAACCACTCTCAAAACGCTTTGGACAGGATGGGATGTGAGTTGGGCTTATGATGGGTCTTTACGTCTGGGAATGGGAGAGGACAAATACATCTGTGATCCATGCGATACCAAGCAAAAGAAAAAGAAAACGGAAAAGAAGAATGAAGTATTATAGACCCGAAGAGTTAATTAACGGAAGACCAGAAGACCTGATTTCGGCTGTAGAAGCTGCTGACATTGTTGGTAGAAGCAAGAGTTCTATCAGAGCATGGGTTCGTGATAAGAAACTTACAGGCTATCGGGCTGACCCCGAAAAGAGCAATTCAACTTTAATGGTTTCTACTTTAGATCTAATTGAATTTTGTGGAGATAATGGGATTGTCTTGCTCAAGGAAAAAAGTGATATTTTTCTCACGGAAGGAACTTCTTTTAGATTGTCTGTTACAGGTTCTCATTACCTCGAAGTATTTTTGAGTGTCAATCCTGATATACAGATCAATTATGAGAAAAAAATGGCTGCATACAAGCGGCCAATTCGTAAGCGTAAACTTCCCTTTAAAACAGTAAAAAAGAAGAATAAGGGGATGATACAAATCCATTCCAACGAATGGTCAGAATTGGCCGATAAATGCTACAAGCAAAACATTATTCTTATCGAATTGCTTTTTGCTTTTGAAGAAGTAGTTGCTCATATTCCCGAATACATAGGCAAAGGAGATTGGGAATTTCTATCAATGCCACTTAGGTTTTATGAGGCTCACAAAGCCATTCAAAAAGCCCAAGCATTGACACATGGTGATATTGGTCGAGAAGAAAAGATATGGGCTAAAAATAATCCAGAAGAAGCAGAGATAGAAGCAGAAAAGGAAAGGATACAGTTAGCCTACTACAATGAAGGGAGACAGCACAAAATGTCACTAAAAGATTGGAAAAAATGATGAAAGAACAAACAAATAGATTGGTCGATAGAGTAATTAATCATCTTGAACAAATGGCAGTAATTGAGGAAACACTAACCATTGAAGATTTAATTCGGTTTGTACAGCGGCAGGTCTGGACCAAAAAACCGATTTATCACAATTGGAATTACATCAAAGCGGTAGCCCACATTGCTTGGAATTCCACTACATCCAAAGGCAAGAGAAAGACAAAATGACAAAAGAAACGATCGACAGAAGGGCCATTTCATCGGAGATAATTTCGCTAATCGCAAATGTCGTATTTAATACCCTAAATTCAGATGAAGAATTGTCTTCACCTCCATCTGACAAATTAGAAGACACGGAGAACAAAAAAATGACGGACAACAAAATCACAAGCCCAGACTTGATTGATCAAATTATCCCTTCACAAGAGAGGATTGATCTCATACTTCAAGACAAGGAAGAGATAGACCAGCTTCTTTTGCGTACCCAACAAACGTATGTGTTTAAGGCGTATTTAATCAATACAGTTACTGGAAATGTTGGTACTTTTGATCAAAAAAGCGTACCAAATGACTATCTGGTAGAAAAGCTGGTACTTTTAGAGGGGATCAAGGATAACTTTGACGAATTAGATCCTACTCAAGCCAGATTTTATATCACTCCCAATTGGTCCGGTGGCCTTAGATTGGGGGCTTTCATAAATTGTATTGGGGGGTGTATTGGCTTCACTCCGGTTGAATGGAGGCGACAGGCTTCATCTTATTTAGGGGATATTGTGTATTCTACGGTTGGGGAGTTTGGGAATGTAGAATTCCAAATTAGTGAAGTGATGAATTTAGATTCGGGTAAAACCGCATCCACCTTGAAAGAGTATGGAGTCACATTTGATAAAATGCCTCGCCCTATACCTCCTTTAGCCGTTCAAATTCCGGTTATAACTCCTCCTGTGGCTCCTCCTTCTCCAATTCCAATTCCAGAGGGATATATTACGATTAAAGCCATTCAAAAACGGTCTAATCTATTGGATAAGGCTGTGTACGCATGGGCCAAAGAAGGCCGGATACAATTCATTGAATTGACGAATACTGAGTATGAGCGACCCAAGGGCCAACCTATGGCCCGTAAAGTCTATTTTTGGTCCGATATTGAAGCCGAATTGGAACGTATGAAAAGAGAGGGAAATCTTAATTATACTCTTTCTGATACTTGGCCAAAAGTGGGGTTACTCAGTCCAATTCAATTTGAAAAAACTTTCTTTATGCATGTCTCAACTTTGAAAAGATTGGTGGAGAGAGGCAATCTTACTGCATATATGCAACGCCAAGATTCAAAAGAGGGGAAAATGGGGAGTAAGTGTACTCCCTTTTATTCAATGGTGGAATTAGCTTTATTCCTTCGCAAATACCTAAAAACATCGGATTTAAGCGGAAGATCTCGATCAACTTTTGTACGTTATCTTTATTATATTCAATTGGAGATCGATAGGATTGTTCGTGAAGAAAAATTACTTATTCCCGTGGACACCGTGGTAACAGCTACGGGTTATGCAAAGCGCAGTCTTCAAAAATGGGTAACTACAGAAAAAATACAAGGGTATCGTGAAGACCCCACAAATGTTAATTCACGTTTGATGTTTTCCAGTCTGGACCTTCCCTATCTCAAGCGCAAACATGCGATGGAGAAACAAGATCATGATTAAGACATGCGATACTTTACCTCTTTTATCATTTGATCAATTGATTGAATATCCCAAATCTGATCTTATTGGTTTTATTGAGCAATTGGAACAGAATGTTGCTAGTGGAGATGCGGTGATCAAAGACTTGAAAGCAAGAATTCTACGTGGTGATTCGCTTTTGGAGGAAAGCGAACAGCAATGTGAAGAATTAAAAGTAGAAGTAGAAGAATTACAAGAATTACAAGAATTACAAGAATCAGAATTGAAGCAATATCGCCATTTGGTTCCTCGATTACCAATGTTTATTCTTGAATTGGAATCGTACTTGCAAGATTTAAAAAATCCGAGTGACTGCCAGCGTACCCAAAAAATCGTTACTACGGCCTACCTAACCACTTTAGAGGAGATGGTAGAGGAGTTTAAAAAGTTATGAGTATATTTTTAGCCTTGCCTCGGAATTATGACAGGCAGTTAGCACAAGCGCACAAAGAAACGGTAGAAAAAAACTACCCACACCATGATGTAGTTCTTTCTTCGGAAGACTTTTTGGATTGGTTTGATGGGAATTGGAATGATTGGATAAGACGAGTCAATTCTGTTGATTATTACAGCCGTAAGCCTCGATATACGCTCATTGTCTGTGTTACTGGTAATGTTGGGAGAGCAACCGCACAGATAGTCCAAGACGCCTTAAAACGAGCCAAATCTGTTTATCTATTATCAGATGAAAAACTCTTGCCTGTACATGGTATCCAAGAGGTGGATTCTGAGAATTGGCAATCCGGCCATACACTGACTTTGAGGTGACAAATGAATGCCAAACAACTACAACAACAACACGTTTGTAATTTGGTTCGTGACATTGAGGCCAAGGGTTACACCCCGTGGCAAATTTCCCAACTAATTAATGAGATTGTAAGTCCTCGTACAATTGAAAGATGGATAGCTGGCAGTCATCCACCAAAAAATACCAAGGCGGTTTTGCCACCGTTAGAGAGTCTTTGGAAAATTCTTACAGAACAAAAAAACACAACAAAAGGAGTATCATTAAAATGATCAAATCTATAAAAGGTAATGTCAAGAAAGGTGTTAATGCCACCCTAGGAAAAAATACATTAATCATTGGCCCCAATGGATCAGGCAAATCGTCTATTGTAAATGCGATTGAATTATTATGCGGTGGTTTTGCCACCGATGTCATGGGGCGATCAGTTGTAAAAAAATCAAGCGATCTAATAGTTCTTTCTCAGGATGGAAAAACATTGGAAGTTGAAGGGGAAATTGGAGATGAAAAAATTCAATACCAGCTTACTTCTGAAGAGGGGCGGGTATCTAAAGAAAAGAATAAACCTCCATCGATGAAAATTGCTTTTCCTTTTCTTGCGGTTCGAGAACATCTTACTAAATCAGCAGAAAAAGCAAGAGTTTGGTTTCTTCAGCATGCAAATATGGGAGTAGAAAGTAAAGATATTCAAGATCAATTTCCTGATGGAATGCACGACCAAATTAAACAAATGTTTGAACGTAGACAAGGAAAACCGATCGAAAGACTTTTGAATATATTGGAAACAGCCAAGACTAAATATCAAGGTCACCAATCCAAACTTCGTAGTTTGAAAGGTTTGATTGATCTAAATGTGGCTAGTCCGATGGAACCGAGCGAATTGGAAATTAAAAATTTGGAATTAGAAAAGATTGAAGCCTTAAAAGTGTATAGCGAGTGGCAAACTTCCATGAAAAATTATCAACCTGAAGTGGCAGACATGGCGAAATCGAAGGCTGTTAACGCTGCAAAAAAGGCAGAATTGGCCCGTAAGCAATTAGAAGAGTATGCCCTTTCCTTCGATGAAGCCTACCCCAATGCAAGCAGTCAATTGGCACAAGCCCAACAAGCGTATTCCATAGGTCGTCAAATTGCCCAGACGGCCCACCTTCACGCCAAATTGAATGCTTCTACTTGTATGGTTTGCCAACGGAACGGAACACCGGATTTTGCTACTATTGCCGACAACATGTATCATCAAGCAGACCAATTCGAAGATATGATAACAAAACATGACAAGCTCAAAAAGGGTAAACAACAATTAGTAGAATTGCAAGGAGAAGCCCAAACTGGAATTGAAGATTGGAATGAAGCGGTGGAAGCGGAAAACAGATGGAAAGAAATTGAAAATGAGCAAGAAACAAGAGAATTGCATTACAAATATCTTGAAAATTTACATGCTCAAAAAGTGCAGGATAAGATAAGTTGGGATCGTGTGCGTCAATTAAAAGATGAAGTAAAAGAGATTGAAGGACAGATGCAAAAGGATAAGGATTTTTATTTAGAAGTGTCGAAAGTTTCTCAATGGGCTTTAAAGGTTATCATTCAAAAATTCACGGAAACGGTTAATCACCATCTTCCTCCGTGTGATACCTTCCATGTTGAATTGACGGATACCCTTTGTCGTATTGGATTAATGCAATCCGGTAATTTGGTTTGTGCTTTGTCTGGTGCAGAATGGGTTAGGGTAATTTTGGCTATTGGTATGGCAACGGAAACCAAAGATCAATTCAATATTTATATCCCTGAAGAGAGAGCCTTTGATAGTGTAACTTTGGGGGTGACAATGAAAGCCCTTGCAACCCGTAAAGGAGAGGGCCAAGTTATTTTAACCTCCACCATCAAACCACGAAAGGGTAAGTATTGGCAAGACTGGACCATCATTGAGTTAACTTAATTCCAAAATATCTTGACTTACTCCCTTTTAAGGACAAAAATATTGCCACACTTATTGTGGCGATATTTTTTTTGTACGATTACATTAGTACACAACGGAGAGGTAAACAATGGCAACTTATTATGATGGTATGATACAAGGCACAACGGCAACGGTTGCCTCGGCAGGAACCAGCGTTTTTGCGGCAGCGGCAATTCCGGACAATTGCCATACTGTAATAATTTATAACGAATCTTCAGCAAATACGATCTATGTTAAACCTGCTTCCTCCGTAGGTGGAGCTTTAGCGGCTGCAACAAGTGTACATATTGCGAAGGAATCATCACTTACCCTATCAATTGGGGTAAAATCCGTAAGAAATAATAATTTGGCCTTGGCTTATGACTGTAACGCAGGATCAGCAATTGCGAGAATTACATATGTATGTGGTATATCCTCATAGGGGATAATTATGTCAGGGCAACAATGGTATAGATACGGATTTTCGGGTTACGGATCTGTTGGTGGTGGTACTGCGCTTGTGGTTCAAGATGAAGGTGTGGTTGTTGACTCCAATGTATCTACACTGAATTTTATTGGGGCCGATATATCAGCTTTGACCGGTGGGGCAGGAATTGTCAACATCTATGTACCTGCGGTATCTTATGCCTCCCATTTTAATACCAGTGATGGGGATACCAATGGGGCTGTATCCGAGAGTATTTCACGTTCAACGGCTTTTATTTCAACTCCTACAAGTGAAGCCAATCCTTTTTCTACTGGAGGATGGGCAGCTACCAATCAAGCTGCGACCACCTCAACCAGTGTAACATTCACAACAGCGGCAGATGTAACGGGGTTTGGTGGCAATTCAACAATGACTGTGACTGTCTATGATGCTAATGGATCGAGTGTTTTAGAAGCTCGTACAACTCCCTCTATTACAGGTGATGGGAGTTATGGAGCGGGGAATATCACGATCACAATTGCCAATTATGCAGCGGATACCAATCGTTTCAAGGCAAGACCTACAATTACGGTTGCAATTGGCACCATTTTAACCGGTGCAAGTAGGGAAGGGGGCAGATACAACGTTCTTATTTCCATGTCTACCGATACTGCGACTGATGGAACCGGACCCTATACCTATACTCAACCATCTGTATTCTTGGATACCAATCCTTCAACCCCTACCCTTTCTGGTGTCACCATAGCAGAAACAGGCGGCTCCGTTCTAGTAAAACATTTGTCTGGTGTGGAATTTTATATTCGTAATTCTGCTTTTACTGTTGCCATTTCTGACATAGATAATTTAAATAGAAACACTGCCAGAACAAGCCAAAACATCCAAATTCCATTTACCAATTATGGAATTTCAACTTTAAACCAAAGTCCTTTGTCAGGCGGTACAGGTAATGCGAATTTTTCAGGTTGGACAAGTGCCTACAATAATACTAATGCCAGCTATTCGAATACAGCGGTACAAATAACTTCCTCTAATTATCGGTATAGGGGGACCGGATCAAGAGTAAGAGCAAGAGCAAGGGATACATGGGCCAATTCCAGTTATTCCAATTCTGCTTATGCCAATGTTTTAATTGATACCTACACAACCACCAGTACGGATCTCGTAGAAGACTTTGATGATGAAACCCGCAGACAAGATAGCGGTTACAATTCAGGAAATACAGCGGGAAATTGGAATAGTGCTACCACGTTGGTAGCTGCGGAAGCACAAGTTTTAGGAGGGGAATTAATTGTACCGAGTCAAGGCACATTGACATCTGGTGGGAGTAATGCGAATTGGTCCACCTATACCCCTACATCAGGGGGTGCCAATCCTAATTATACATCATTGGGGGTGCCTGTGAATTACTATCGCACTATTGTAGATACATCGGGAAGCAGTAGAGCAGGTTTTACAATTGTTTTTTCAGGATCTTGGGTTGCCAATGCTACAACGGACCTTCTCAATGAGCACTTGAAAATCTTCATTTCTCGTCGTGCCTCAGCCAGTGGAGGTAACACCGGCCCAACCAACCCAAATACCCTAAAAATACATGGTGCTGTCTATAATTTTGCTACGTTTAATGATGGAGTTACAAATGGGCAAATTCGAGAATCCTCTTCAAGCGGTGGAACGGTGAATTGTACGTTTGGGGGTTTGGATTGTCAGAATGGTTTTTTTATGCACATACAGATAACCAATACGGCAATTAAAATTGATCGTTTGGCTGTGAGTTTTTCATAATGTTTTATTCTTCAATCTTTAAAGTTAAATTGCGTTCGGATGGGTATATTCTCATATCTATAAGTACAGATCAAAATCGATGCGATGAATATGCGTTTACCAAGGCAGAAATTGAACCTGCGTTAGAGGATGATCCTACGGATAAGGTTTGGTCTGGTGTGAATGGTTTTGCTTTGAAAAGGACCGAAAAGTACGGCAAGATTAGAATCAAAGCCCATCGAGCCAATATTATTTACAAGGTGTCAAGACAAGAAATTGATATTTTGAATGCTCAACTGGTTGAAGCAACCAGAAAAGCCCCACATATTGAGAGGCAAGAATCCGGAGTGGAAATTCAGATTTTGCCCGACCCAGAAAGAATTGAACCTGATATGGATTATCTTGTAGAGAGATTGAGAGCAATTATCAAGCAAGAATTACGGGGGTTGGATTTATCTAAGCTCGTAACTACTCCCCAAACTTCCATGCCCATCATCTCGAATACTCCTATGTTTATTCCTTCAGATATTGGACAGGAAATGACAGGTCAAATTACCCACCATAAAAATGAAGAGTCATCCAGTGATGATGCTCTTCAAGCTGCACAACAATTACGGAGATACAAAAAATGAGTGTTGGATTAGATATAGGAACGATGAATTTGGTAGCTGCACGACAAGAAGCAGATCAAATTAAAACAGCCAGATTGAGGGATGCTTTTTTAGATTTACCTCTTACATCAAAAAAGTTACTGAAATTGTCAGGAACGGATTTTTTGGAGCGAGGGGAGGAATTGCTTATTATAGGTGATGCTGCTTTGGAAATGGGCAACATGTTTGGTCGTGAGGTAAGACGACCTTTACACAAGGGTTTGGTGTCATCCTCAGAAATGGATGCCTTGGATGTAGTAGCATACATGATCAAAAGTTTATTGGGGGATCCGCAACAACCAAATGAAGTTTGTTATTATTCCATACCAGCGGCCCCCATTGATAATTTAGAGCGTGATGTAATCTATCATAAACGCCTTTTTGAACGGATTATACAGGAGGCTGGTTATGCCCCTATTGCAGGTAACGAAGCAATGGCCATTATATATAGTGAGGCAGCAAGGGAGAACTTTTCAGGGTTGGCTTTATCTTTTGGATCTGGAATGACAAATATTGCTATGTCGAATTTAGCAGTAGAATGTATGTCCTTTAGTGTTGAACGTGGTGGTGATTGGATTGATTCAGGGGCGGCTAAAAGTATTGGGTCCACTGCTGCGAATATTTGTGCTGTCAAGGAAAAAGGAATTGATTTACTGGATCCCAAAGATCGAATTGAAGAGGCCATTTCTTTTTATTACAAGGAATTGATTGAATATGTTTTAAACCAAATAGCAACGGAATTTAACCGTAAGAAATTACACATGACAATCACAAAACAACTTCCTATTATTGTGTCTGGTGGTACGAGTCTTGCGAAGAATTTTTTACCCTTCTTTCAACAAGTTTTGGAAACCAAAAAGAAATCGTTACCCTTTAAAATTTTAATCTGTAGATCAGCCAAACAACCCTTAAATTCCGTGGCAACGGGCTTACTCATTCAAGCCATGCAAGAGGAATAGATAAACAATGGGATTTAGCAACCAAGAAAGAACCAATATGAATTCAAAAGCATTGGCGGCTTCGGTCATCGATGCTAATCCGGTTGCCCAGTGGTACGAGACTAGGAATCCATTTGAATTTATGCTTTCGGGTACAAAGATTTTAACCCAATTGGCTTCCATTCCGGTAGCTGGAAGTTTGGCTACGGCTCGATCAAATGCTTCGTCGAATCCTACTTTGATTTCCGATCTTTCTCAACCTGCATCTGCAATTCGCATGACAACGGTTGCAGGTACTAACAATTCCACGTATTTAGCCTATTCTGTTTATAATGATACCACTTCCACAAAATTAGATAATTGGATACAACCACAAATGGTTCTGCAAAGTACGGGGTCACCATCAATAGGCTACACTGTGATTTTATATGATGGAGATCCTAACGCAGGAGGGACCGAAATTACAACAACCGACGGAACCACCGGAACCGGATCTGCAAAGACAGTAGGATGGATTTTCAATTATGCTTTGGGGATGCTTCTTTTATCCGATGATTTTAAAGGCAGTGTATCAAATCCCTATATTATGGGCTTCAGATATACCGGAACAACTGCCAATGACTCAGGGGTTACATCTGTTACTATTGTTGCAGATCAAACAATTGTTGCTGGTAATCTTTTGAGGATGGTTCAAAATGGAGAGGGTGGAGGATTAACCGCAGGTCGAGCAGTAAAAGCCATTTCTACAAGTGTGGTAGGGTCAGAAATAATTGGAATTGCAACGAGTGGAGGAAACCAAGGGGATACCATCACGTTAGAATCTGTGGGGCAAGTAAGTATCACATTTGGATCTGCTCTTGCTTCAACATCCAATGGGCAAAAGGTTTTTCTTTCAAATGTGGCAGGACAGGCAACTCTTACTGCTCCTTCAACGTCCGGTAATACCGTGGTACAACTTGGAATTTTAAAGGGTGCCAATGGGAGTGATACCACAATAGAAGTATTGATAGATACAAAAACCTTGATTACCATAGATTAAGAGTGTATATTTGAAGAGATTATCTAACATCAAGTCATACATCACATCATGCAAGGAGCAATATAATGGCCACATACAAAGGCATCGGCTACGATACCAGCAACGCAAAATATCGAACCGGTACTTCCTCAGATTCGATACAATTTGATTCTCAAATAGATGCGCAAGATGGGGTAGCTGTTACGGGTGCTGTAACCGTATCTACTAATTTAACCGTAACGGGGGATACCTCTATTGGGGGTGATCTGGATGTACAAGGAGACATTATCTCTCGCGGTGCGGTGGATCTCGTCGTTCAAGACAACTTCATTGATTTGAATTTCGGAAATACTACCGCCACATCTGAAAGTGGTGGTATAACGGTTTCGATGAATAGAAATAGTGGATTTACGGCTTCCACCGTTACAACTTTTGTCGCTGGTATCGCTTCCACCAGCAATCCGACTTTCACCAATACAGATGCCACGAGTTCGACAGTTTTGGCCGCTGCTGACATTGTAATGATTACTGGTGCCACCCAACAAGGTAATAACGGTTTGTATCAGGTTACATCAGTCAATCAGGCTTCTTTTCCTCAAACGGTAACCATCGCGGGTATTGGAACCACCGCAGTAGACGGATCCCTTCCTTTCTGCCAAAACCAATTTGAAGCAGAATCCGGAGCCACTGCGTCAGCGATGAAAATTGACCTCGCTGTCTGGGCTGTTGCAGATGGAACCAATAACTTTCTCAATGACGCAGGTGGAAATTACGCAAAGGGTACCTTCCTGACTGCCTATGCTGCAAATGCCGTTCTTTCAGATTTTGATGGAAATGGAGATTACACGGTAGCCACTTCTACTTTGCAAAGTGCTTATAATGGTGGGGGAACCATTACGACCGCCAGTTCTGCGGATATTGCTTTTACCCTTTCCGCTGGTGATTTTACCGCTTCTGGAGCGGGTGCCGTAACCCTTACTCCTACTTCGGCTTCTTCTTTTACTTCGGGTGCAGCCTTGACCCTGACAGCCGCTGCCGCAAGTACATGGTCCACTTCCTCCGGTTTGCTTACCGTAGATGGAGCCGGTGGTATCGCTCTCGCTGGTAATGCCGCAGAAATAGATGTTACGACATCCGCAGGTTTGGATCTCAATTCTGGTGTGGGTACTTGGGATGCTTCAACATTGAGTTTGGATTCTACCGATGACACCAATCTAACCATGACTGCTAATGCAGGAGGAAATAAGACTTTAACTATTGCTTCTTCAAATGCAGGTGGCGGGGTGGGTCATCTTCTGATTGATGCAGATGGGGATCTTGAGATCAATTCGTCAGGTGCCCCCATTGCTATTGGTAATGATAATGTAGCTCAAAACATCAATGTTGGAGGAGGTGGAGCTAGAACCATCGGGCTTGGATCTGCTTCTGCTGCGGGGATTAATCTTGATTCGATCTTGCTAAGTCTCGATTCCTCCGACACCACTAATCTTACTATGGCTGCTAATGCGGCAGGTACGAAAGTTTTAACCGTCGCTGCAACTAATGCCGGTTCTGGTGAGGCTCAGGCTTCTCTCACTGCAACCGATCAAATGACTGTGGGTGACGGTACAGGTACATTGATATTTGATGCAGGGGCGGTTTCCGAATCTGGAATGACAAGTTTTTCTATCACCCCATCCGGAGCGATTACCTATACCGCTGGTGCAGCCAGTACATGGAGTACAAGTTCTGGGGCGCTAACCTTGACGAGTGCTGCTGCGGCCACATGGTCAACTAGTGCGGGTGCATTGACATTGACGAGTGCTGCTGCTGCTACATGGTCTACTGGTGCTGGTGTACTGACAATCGATGGTGCCGGTGGTGTTACGGTTACTTCCACGGGTGGAGGTCTTACTCTCAATGGTACGGGCCAAACCGTAGATCTCAATTCTGCTGCTCTCGATATTGATGCGGGTGGAGAGGTGACATTAGATGCTTCGGCCAACAACAGCGTTAAAATTGCGGCTGGTTCGGTTTCTACTGGTACGGGTCAAGCTCAGATTATATCAAGTTTCCCCCAATTGGTAAAAAGAATAAAGGCGGGTGCTGGTGGTTTGGCTGCGGGTGATGTGGCTTACCTCGATTGGGATGCGGTTGGATCGGAATTGGTGGCTACCAAAGCGGATGCAGATGCTATTGCTACGGCTCGTTTTGGTGGTGTCGCTATAGACGCTCAAAGTGCTGGTTCTGATACGCTTATAGCTATGGCAGGGGTCGTCAAGGTAGTAACTTCTGACACCTCTATCACTGCTGCTACACACATAGGTCAACCCGTCTATGTATCACTTACTGCGGGAAAAATTACCCCCACTCCTCCAACCGCTTCGGGTGATGTAATTTATCAGGTTGGAATTTGTGTAGGTGGAGCTACTACGAGTTGGGAAATTTATTTGCAACCACAATTTATTATGGAAATTGGATAGAGGATGGGTATAAATTGACACCATAATGTTATCTCCGTTATGTTGTTTGGGTAGAGGTATCTTTGTTTATCTCTACCCATTTTTTATTTTGAGGACAAAAAAATATGCCAATGTATGAATATAAATGCCCACAGTGTGGTAGGATAGAAGAAGTGTTACAAGGATTTAATGATGGAGCCCCTAACTGTAGGGTCTGTTCTGGAAGTGAGTTGGAATGGAAAACTCGAAGTCTTCAAATTGATGATTTAGCAGATAGTGGTGAAGATTTATCTGATTCCGACCTTGATTTAATGGTGTCATGGGTAGTAAGAGAAAAACAGAAGGTGGATAACAAACCTTTACAAGCCAAAGTCAAAATGGAAAGATTAATTTCCCGTACGAGTTTTCAATTGGTGGGGGATGGTTGGGCCAAAGATGGATATGGAGGCAACAAACCATGACCAAAGTAATTCCCTTGGATAAAAAAATCCGAAAACTCGGTGCAGGTGATGGTATGGAGCGGATGATCAATCTAAAAGCCAAAATCAATAACGGAGTAGCGACACAAGCGGATCGTGATGAATACAAAATGGTGAAAGAGGGTTTAAATTATTGGCAAATTGATGTTGGTTTTGATTGTGATAGTGATGGTATTGCTGATACGGTTGATATTTTCAAAGCCAATATTGAAAATGCGGGATGTTGCCCATTGATACCTACATCGAGTAGGACCAAAAAGACCTCTTCTGGACGGAGAAAAAAGAAATGATATTTTATCTTTTATTGGCTGCTTATGGCCTAACCTTTGCTATCCAACATAAAATCTCATTCATACACGATAAATCGAAATTCATAGATGAAATGTTGTCGTGTACCTTTTGTACGGGGTTTCACGCTGGTTGGTTTATTTGGGTATGGTGGAATTTAACCGTTTTGGATTCCTTTGGTTGGGGTGGAATTTTGCCCTTTGCGTTGGCTTCTTCTGGAGTATGCTATCTTTTGGATTCCTTGGGGAAATATTTGGAAGGACCGGATAGCGATTAAGCCCTTCGCTTTTTTCCCCTTCGTATTTTCCTTCTCCCCATCAAGATAGATTTTCGTTTGAATTTTCGCCTTTTTGTTGTGCGGGGTCGCCCTTTCATGATGATAATATCCTTGGATACCTTGAAAGCCTTAAATAAGCCCGAAATAAACGAAGTTTGGGGGGTAACTGTACCTCGATAACCGGAAGTCAATTGTTCGATCTTCCTAAATGAATACCCATTCATTTTAGCCCATTGCAAGACTTTTTTCCTATTCCATTTTTTACCCTTGAACACCACCTGAAAAGTTTCAGATGATAAGGGCATAGGAGGTAGAGATTTCCCCAATCCGAGCAAAGAATCCCCATCCGAATACACAGGGGCCGAAACTTGTTTTGACCAATTCGCCATAAGTTCGATAACATTGGTTTCGGGTGTTTCGGGTACATCTTCACACCCAATTGCAGATTCTACAATACGCCTTTTTCTGGCAATGATTGCAGCTATACGATCATCAATGGTGCCCTTTGCATGTAGATACCAAATGAAGGTCGGTCGAGTTTGCCCAATTCGACGGATCCTATCTTCTGCTTGTTCTAAATCTGCACTGGTATAATATGATTCCAAAAATACCAAGTGTGCTGCTTTATGTAAGGTGATACCCGTACTTGCGGCCTTGGAACCAATAAAAATTGGAAATTCCCCCGCTTGAAATTTATCAATCATTGCTTTTCTTTTACTTTTTGGGGTAGATCCGATCAAAAGACAATGACGTAAATTGGACTTTCTGAGCAAGGAGGACAAGCGTTTAATAATTGCGGAATGTTCAGCAAAAAAGACAACGGGTTCACCAATTCGAATTGCTCTTGCTGCAAAATCAACAGCGGCTTGCACTTTTCCAAATCCGCAAATTCTCCTAAGATAACCTATTTTAACCAAGGCTTCAGCGGCTAATGCTCGTTGTGCGGTTCTTTCTGCATCACCTTCTTCTAATCTCGCTTTCAAGGATTGTAGTAACCAATCCTGAAATTCTTCAACCGCATAACGATATTCTTCTGCGATAGCTGGTGGCAGATAAACGGGTAAGGTCATACGAGTTTTGGGGGGTATATCGGGGGCCACATCAACGAGTAAGCGACGAATTACGGGAGGGTTAGGAGTACCAAAAAACTGTTTCAATGTTTCAAGTTCTGCAACACTATTTATTAGAGGGGTTCCGGTCAACAGTAGTTTGTGGGGAATTCTTTTTGCCAAGCCATACAAAGCCCTACTTCTCATGGCCTCCATATTTTTAGCCTTGTGCGCTTCATCTGCGATCAATAGTTTGGGTTTGCGATACAACAATTCCCTTCCCCTTGCAGCAAGTAAGGACCATGACAAAATGTAAAAATGGTGGGGAGCTTGCGGCAATCTCTTTTTTCGCCCCTCAACAACGTAGATTTTAGCCCATTTACACCATTTACGAATTTCTGTGTGCCAATTCCAAACAACGGAAGCAGGACACACCACAATTACAGGACACAATTTTTTTCTTTCCAATGCAACACAAGCCAAACATTCAATCGTTTTGCCTGTACCCTGTCCATTCGCGATAAGCACATTGTAATCATGATTTCGGATAGTTAGAACATCTTCGCGTTGGAAAGGGCGTAACTTTAATTTTTGAGGCTTTTTCATGTACTCCTTGTCTCCATATTTAATTGTTCATGATATTATACTCACATATTAAATAGATAACCAGAGGTTAAAATGAAAGTTGGTGATCGCATACAAGAAGGGAACCGCAAGGGGAAAATTGTTGCCTTTCATTCAAAGGGAACCGTGGATGTCAAGTTTGACGATATGGATTATGTCATTCGGAGGCAATTGGGGAACGTCAAGCGAATCAATCCCAGACGTAGGAACAATGGAGGAGAAATGGAAAAGATTAGTGCTATCAAGGAGAAGATTGCCAAGCTGCACCGTAAGAAAGCGAAGGATGACGATCCCGAATGGCACGAACATGTTGATCACCAGATTGCGAAGGAAACGGCAAGACTGAGGTGGTTGGAGAGAGCAGAAATATCGAAGCAGCAACACAAGGAAGCTCCGAAGAGAGCCAAGGCATATGCAGATCGATTTGTCCATCTTCTGAAGCAGCAACCAAAAGCCCCCAAGAACATAAAGGTGTGGCATCGGAGCGGCATGGCTCCGAGAATTTATTTTCCGGCAAATTTCGGATACGCAACGGTAGGTCAGGATGGGTCGATCAACACTTTTTCAAGGGGTACGCAGACTTTGAGCGTGGCCGCTTTCTACCCAAATTGGAGCAAGGCATGGTATGCGGCACTTGCAGCACATCGCGCAGATCGTAGCGATCCTCTCTCCAATCCTTCTCAATTTTCCCAATGTTTGGGAGGAAATAAACCGATTTTAATCCTGGGGTGTGGTAGGCCAAAACAAAAAGGAAAAAATGTCATGGTAAGAGATTTATATTTGCGAGGTTCATGGCAAATTTACCGTAAAGCCGTTCCTCAAATTCCCCACCCTAACTTAGATGTTTATGTCATGTCAGCCAAATATGGTTTATTGCCTGAAACTGCGATGGTATGTGATTATGATATGGTTCTGGTTGAAAAGAAATCGAATCTTGCATCCAATGAAGTATATTACAAGGATGTTGTACCAACTTTAAAGGCCCAATTGAAGAAGTATAAATGGGGAAACAGACCTGTGATAACAATATTGGGTAAGCCATACCAAGCGGCTTTAAAAGATGCTGGAGTTAATTTTATCAGTGCAGATATTCACCCTGATTTTCCCAATCGTCATATCAAGGGTGGAGTAGGGAAACATAATAAGGCGTTGGTTTGGTTTTTGTCACAATACAAGACCAACCCCAGACGTAGGAATGGAATTATTGAGTCTGGGATTTATGTGTATAAGGGAAAAAGAACAAAACTTCATTTAGCTTATGAAGATGGAAAATATGTGGTTCGTAATGAATTTCCGTATGGCATGTACTTTTTTGCATCGAACAAGGTAAAAGTAGGAACCAAAAAAGGTACTGAGGCTTTAGACAAAGCCTATCAAATATTTGATGATGTTTTATCTGGATACATGGAAGCACCAAGCACAGATGCGAAAATTATTCCGGTGAAAGTAAAAGGAAAAACCCGATATATGGTAGTCTTGGGTAAGGGAACCGGAATCTTCAAAGAGGTAGAAAGTATTATTAAAGATGATTTATTTGGTTTTAAGGAAGAAATACCAAGTAATCGAGATTGGGTATTGGAAATGGCTACGAGTGATAAAACATATCCTTCTCAAAAAGAAGCAGAAAAAGCCTTGTCTCTTTATATGAAGGGAATGAAGGACAACCCCAGACGTAGGAATTCCAAATATCCTACCCCGCATGGCAGATCGAATCTTGATCTTAACAAGTACGAAATCGATATAAAGGGAGATACAGCTATAATTAAATGGTCCAGTGGGCAACCCTTGAAAATACCAAAGGAGTCAGTTAAACCTTTCATCGAAGATCTGACATTAGACTATTCAGATATTCCCTTATCCGGTATTCCCCATATAGACGAGATCATAAAAGGTAAGGCCAAATTTTTAGGTAAGGGTTTTGATGGTGTCGTTTTTCAATCCCTTGGAGATGTGGTGAAACTTTCAACCACGGTGCCATTCCATCCAGACCAACAACCACATAGAACCCCAAAACAAGCCCAAAACCACACTAAAAAAGAGTTTGAGCTACATAAGCGGTTGCATGACATCCCTTGCATTTTGCCGGTTGAATATGTAGAGCATGGGGGCCGTTCGTGGATCATAAAACCATATCTCGACATTGATGGTTTGGATCAATACGATCGAAAAAACTTCAATATGACTCAAAAAGAATATGACATGTTAACCCAATGTATTGAAGAGATGCACAAAAGAGATGCAGCGATAGGGGATACAATACAAGTTGGGAGAGGGAAAAACGGTCAAATTTATATGATGGATTTGGGCCAATCGAGAGCACGAAAACAAGATATAGAAGATGATCTACGCTCATTAAAAGACTTGGCTTCTATCGGTAATTTTGAAATCAAAGGGTTAAGCCAATTGATGAGGGAATGGGAGGGAGAAATAAGCCGCTTGGAATGGTTGTTACCCTTTTTGATGGAAGAGAAGGAGGAAGGAGAGGACATCGAAGACGAATTGGAAGTTATACAAAAGGATTACCAAAAGTGGCAACAACTACATTCTCAAATTCTGAAATTCGATGTGGATCGATCGGTAGCACGGAGAGGAAGGAAAATAAGGTTGATGTGGTTAAATTTGACCAAGGATCAAAAAGCATGAAGCTTGCATTGATCGGTGACAGCCACACACAAATTGTGTGGCCTTTATTGAAGCCCATACTCGAAAAGTCCGGATATACCGTAGTTTCGCAACAATCACAAGCTGGATGGGGAGCGAAAAATTATGTCAGTACCGGAGAAGTAGAAACGGTTAAAAGATCCGGTGCGGATGTAGTAATTGTAGGGTTGGGAGGAAATAATCACAATCTGACAGATGATTACCAAGCCACCGTCGATCAATTTTTAAAAGGGTTGGGGAGAGGAAAAACAATTGTATGGTTAGGTCCGTATTCGTCGGATCTTCAAACAGCCGCTTCCACGGCCCAACGACATGAATGGACATCTAATTATTTGCAACGCTATCTTCCAAGTCAAGGCGTGGTATGGGTAGATACTCGTAGCCTTTCAAAAACAGGTCATAGAAGCGATGGGGTCCATTTTCCAAGATCGGAGTATCAACGCATTGTTGAGGGTTTAAAATCGCCAATTTTGGAGGGTTTAAAAGGCAATCAATTAATCCTATATATGAGAAAATCATTACCTGTAATTATGATCATATCCTCTATTGCAGGTTTAGCCGTATGGGCCTATGTTACATGGAACGACAAAAAACAAGGATAACAGTAATGTCCATTCCAGAATCAACCATTGCAAAATATAACAAGGTACGAGAATTATCCATACGAGGCGAAGGGAACGAAGCCACAACCGCACAACGGATCTTAGCCAAAATGGAACGTCAACATGCAGGAATCAAGGAAGCTGCTGACGAAATCCGATTAGAACACCAACTGTTTGAAGAGGATGAACTCGATCATGAACCTGAGCGTCATTGGTCCGAAGTCTACCAAGAGCAACAACAACAACAACGGGAAAAGGAATTACGAAAACAAAAATGGTCTGGATGGAAAGATAAAGCAGAATCATTTTTTAGGTGGGCCGCAGAAAATGCGCACCAAGCCTTTACACTGCGAGAATTGCAAGACTGGGCCTATGAAGTTGAAATCCGATTGAGGGAAAATAAGAGTGGATCAATATCTGCCGCTGTGAAAATACCAAAGGACATTGTTTGGAAGGTAGACACCCTATCGGATCAACAACGTCTTATTTTCTCTCGGTTGGTGGGGCAAATGGTAGAGCAAGAAATATTTGAATATTTAGGAGAGGACAACTTATGACAACAATTAAACTTACAGGTTTTAATACTGCCACTGTATGGCTATACGATTGGAATAGCTAATCTATTTCTTACGATTCCTTATCCACCATGTAACGCCTCCAAGAACAAGAGCCAACGATCCATACATCCACACGTTGTTTTTGCGGAAAAATGGGCGAAGGGTAAAAGGGCTTGCGTATAGAGCCGCATAAGGATTGGTAGGGGAGGAAGCAGGTTGATTTCGGGTTCGGTGGGGTTTTTCTGTTTCCAGCCAAAATTTCTTTGCCGCTCCGGTAGACACGGCCTCGCTGGTTTTAGGTGCGTCTGTCAATTTCTCTTTTACCAAGGTTTTAAAAACATTGGCATATTTATCTATATTGGCACCTGTATCTGGTTTTGCCGGAAGCGATTCCACCAAATATCCTAATGAGATACTTTTTCCTGTTTCGTCTTGATACGATTTTTCAACCCACTTAACAAAATTTACCATGTGGGATTTCTTTTTCGAATTGTGTTGTTGTACTCGATCCAAATTGGTTATTATGGTGGTGGGGGTAGGGGCAAAATCGGCTCTCTCACCTGCTGTCATACCTTGTTGTCGGGTCATCATCAAAGGCATATCCTCATCACTACCATAATGAGCAGCTAATGGTTGTTGAGGTTGAAGATGTTGTAGCTGTTGTTGATAGGCTGGATGGGTAAGGTAACTCATGATTATTTTCCTTCAATCGCTTTCATTGCATTAAGCAACATTTCGGCATCGGGATGTAGATATCCTGCGGTTGTTTCTATCGATTTATGGCCCAAAATGGCTTGAAGAGTTCGTAAATCCATTCCTTTTTTGAGTGCTTGGGTAGCAAAGGTATGACGTAATTGGTGAGGACATAAATTGTTTAATTGTTTTGGATATGTCTTGGCAAAGTTTCGAGTATATCTACGTACCGAATCGGGTTTGATCGGTGTACCCTTATTTCCACAAAACAACCATTTTTCAGGTTCGGCTATCTTTAAATATTTATCTATCAGATCTTGAGCGTTGGAATTGAAGGGAATAAACCGTTGCTTTTGGCCCTTACCTCTAAATAAAAATCCCCTAATCCCTTGCTGATGGGAAATATCGTCAACATGCAAATTGCACAATTCACTTATTCGCATTCCCGTTTCAGGTAAGAACAAAAGGATTGTACGAATGGGTTCACCCTGAATTTCCGCTTGCTTACGATAGAGAGATAAACCTTCTTCGGATAAACTGGAGCGAATTTTATTGGGTTTTCCTTTGGCTTTGGGGAGGAGGCGGGGAATTTCCAAGGGATCTATCCCTTGTACTGCAATTAAATAATGCTTTACTGCAGCGCGAAGGGGTAAGATGGTCCCAATTGGAGTGTCGGAAGATATGGCTACACGTAGCCATTCTAACGGATCAATTCCTTCACATCTTTTTAATATGCTGGTGTATTGAGAACGGGTATTTGTACCCAAGCCCTGCGTTTTAAGATGGGAAGTGTAAGATCCATCATTCATCTTACGGAAGATGTACGGATCCAAAACTTCGGTTTCTACGACGAGCAGGATTCAAATGGATTGCGCCATAATGAAGACCGGCCATGTCTGCGGCTGCTTCGGCTTGTGCTTGAGCTTCAATTTCTGCCATTTCACCAGCGGATAAACTTGCTTCCTTTTTGGTAAACTTTCCAAGTACATCTTTCAATTGTGAATGAAAGTAATATGCAAGGCCAGCACCCAATAAGATTGATCCCATATCAAATTTCAATTTCATTGCTGTATTTTTACGTCGTCGAGGATTGGAACGTCTTCTTCGACGAGGATTGGAAAGTTTGATTGCATTTCTGCGTCGTTTTGGTGCATTTCTGCGTCTTCGTCGGGCCATTTTTATTCTCCTATGATGGTTACATGTAAAAGACTTTTTTATAATAGCTTATCTATTCGATTTTGGGTAGGTTTTTTTATGCTTCGGGTACAATCTTGCCGGATGCGAGTACTTGACACATTAAAAGGGAAAATTGGGCAAATTGAGGGATCATTTGTTGACTATACGTTTCACTGGGGAGAGATAAACCATAATCAAGGATACAATTCGCTACCATAAGATCCGCAAAATCTGCAACATTTACGGCTCTACAAAAATATTTAATGGCTGTATCTGTATTGCCTTTCATAAGTGCCGATTCTGCATTTCTCATACAATGTTTGATGGTGGCTGCTGCTGCTCGATCCAATTGGGCCAATTTCTTTTTTCCCTTGGTCATAATTTTTCTGCACTTTTGATGATTTGTCGGGCCTTGTTGCTTGCTATAAACATAGCTACACCAATTCCTGCCACCGATAAACGTAACCACCACCGAGATTTCATTTTCCATGCAGCATAAATTACCAATCCAGATGCACCCATTGTATACATGCGTTGCAATTGTAGGCTTTGTTCAGTTTTTGCATCAATGCAATATCTGATGGGTTTTCCTTCTGCATTTCTATCGATGGTAACTTTAGGGTTGTGGGGTATGATATTAAACATTATGAATTCTCCTCTCTAATTTCTTTGGCTCGTTGGATAAGAGCCGATAAATCCACCCCTGAAATATCAATTTTGTTACGAGAACAATGGTAATGTGCATGTACTCCTGAAAATCGTTTGTTGACTACATCCGGATCTACTGCGTATTTCGTTTCAGGTACAATCAAGGGAATATCCATTGCTCTTGATACAGCTTCAATCAAAGCTGCACACGCTTCTAACTGAATGGGATAGAACCCTAAAAAGGGTTTCATTTTTACGCCATGACATGTTGCCCCTTGGATGATGGGTCGTGGACCAAACCCATTCTTCACATACCAAGATTGGTATTTATCTACGTAATATGCATTGCTAATCTCCACTCCCACCGATCGGGAATTATAGTTACCAGAATGCCATGCTACGTGTTTTGAGTCCAGTAATTGCCACACTTCACCCTTGTTCCCGATGCAGTACGTTATACTCAGATTACGCTTGGCTAAAATAGATGCGCATGACGGAGAGGATAATGCGGCATCCCAGTGTAAAATGAAAGTCTCGACGGATCGGGGGGTTTTTCCTGATCGATCTGAATAACTTCCGGCTTTGCAGGATAACCCTCCTTCGTCAGTCCAAAGAATCACTTTATCCCAATGGATTTCAATAGGATTTCCATCATGAACAATATATTTTTTCCCTTCTGGAATTATCCATTCTGCGTTGTAATCACCGGTTGCTGCCCTTTGAGTAAATTTTTTTCGATAAGTAGCTGGTCCACAAAGGCCATCTGCTGTTAATCCCATTTCGGTTTGAAACGTAGTAATTGCATTGACTAAAGCTGCATCAAAATAAAAACAATCAAACCATTCAGGCGACCAATCATATTTATTGGCCTGATTTTCATTATATGCTATTTTCTGTTCTATGTTCATTTTTTCCTCTAGCAATGACCACCAAATTTTTTTCTCAGATTTTCTATACTGAAGAGCACATCCAAAAGGATCAATTGACCCTTTCCATCGGTAGCCAAATTTCTCGCAGGGAATTCGAATTTATATTCGCTTCCATAGTTTGCGATATTGTCTCTTAATAATTCCATTGACTCTATGAAAGTTTGATAGCCTTTTTTGGTAATACCCTTCGGAGGTTTCATCGCTTCAAGTTCGTCTATGACATGAGTGTTAAAGCGATACCCCCAAAAACAACCCTTTCTTTGGTTCCAACCAATTTTACCATCGGCTTTCTTGTCTGCCTTCTTCAACTGTTGATATAGTGCCCAAGCTTTGGGGCTATCCTTCTTGCGGAGAGGAGCCTTATAGAGAGGAGAACGATACACACGATAGTCGGTGCCTCTTATTTCTCTCGATCCTATTTCCTCCAAAACAGGGATATGGGGCAATGCTCCTTCATCTTGATAGAGTGCAGCCAACATCGCTTTACTGTAATCACCCAATTGATCCTCATTGAGAACCAGATAAACCCAATTGTCTGCTCCTAAATAAGCCCTTGTAAATTGGCCTTTACCAATTAATGTTGCAGAGAATTTGATGCTTTTTCCGGTATCATCATCTTCATACCAAAAGGGGATAGCCCTTGGATTTCGTCTGAGCGTCCATCCCTTTTCCATCGCTTGGGTTAAATTCATGTGTCTTCCTTTCTTCTTTGAGATTGAATTTGCTTTGCCATTGCTTTAACTTTCCTTTCTTCGTCAAAGGCTTTCCATGCTTCATTGATTCGTTGAAGCAAAAGAAGCGAATCACGGCTGAGAATTTCGAGAGAATCCGTTTTAACCTTGAGAGAAGCCGTTTCTTGTTCTACACATTTGATCTTACGTAGGGTTTCTGCCAACTTTTCAGCAACGGAAGCTGTTACTTCTTTTTTATCGGTTTGATATTGTCCTACCACAGTGTCATATCGGGAGCGTAATTTCTCTTCTGCCTGTTCTGACTTGTCTTGGATTTCCTTGATCTGAGTTTGAAAATTGATATTCTGTTCTTTGAGTTGTTTTGTAAAAGTGTCTAATTGTGCATCTTGTCTTTTCTGATTAGATAACCAATTGTAAATTAAGAAGGCGATAAAAAGCCCTCCCATTCCAAAATTTAATAGTGAGTCATAAAACGCTTCAGTCATTGGCTTTTATCCCCTGCATAGGTGAGAGGTAATTGTAGCTCACCTTCTCTTCATCATCAATCACCACAATGGAGATAACAAGATAGGTGGGAAGGGGTAAATCATAGTGGGGTGCCCTTAATATGACGCGAAATATCCTTGACTTCCTTTTTGATAAAATCAATATCTTTTTGAAGTAACTTGATCTGCGTTTCGTTGTTTTTCATTTCTTTAATCTCAGTTTGTAACTCCTTTACATCTTCCACTGCGTCTGAGTGCTCATACTCCAATTGCTTTACATCTGTATTGGTAGTCCACACCCAACCAAAAAGAGGGAGTACAATGATGGTAGTAAGAACACTCGTAATTTTAAAGCCTAAATCTATAGTCATTCGTCATCTCCCTTCACGATAAAAGATTGTTTTTGAGGGATTTTTGCTTGTGCAAGAGCGGTAGCTTTGCGTACAACAGCATCTACAAAAGATTGGCCACCTAAAAATAGTCCTTGAACACCACCATTTACATAAATCATAGCAAGGAGAACAGTGGGATCTAATTGTTTGCGGATTCCATAACCAGTCAAGGCTAACCAAGCGATGGACCAGATCATCACGGCAATGAACTTTTTTGATTCTAAAGGTGACTTTTCGATTTTCTCAAGTTTTTTCATGATCTTCCTTACTGCTTTTAAATTACTCTATCGTTTATCTATTGGCAACAAGGGATTTTCGAATTTACTGTTCGGACAAGTGGTACACAATAGCCGCTATTCCACCAATTCCAATTAATCCCATTAAAACTTTAAAAGTGAGGGTGTGGTAGATCCGACGAGGTGGCACCTTACTGTTTTCAAAAAATGTATCGTACACGCTGGGATTCGCTGATAAAGAGTTAGATCGAAACGATTTATCTCCCAAACGGATCGACATGTGTAAATGAGGCCCCGTTGTATTTCCGGCCCCCTTATCTCCAACCTTCCCACCGCTCGTTCCAATGATGGTTCCTCCTTTAATTTTCATTCCTTCTCTTAAACGCGGATTGATCGATTTCAGATGACAATAATTTACAAAAGAATATTCGGAAGGGCTTTGAGGATGTTTAAAAATCAAGGCCACTTGTGAACCGCAACTACTGGGGTGGGTTCCTCCAGCACCAACATAAACTTCATTCACAGGTTGTATCTTCAGGACCGTACTATCTGCAATCGCATAAACAGGAGTATCTACAGGTGCCGAAATATCAACCGCCCCATGTTGTACTCTCCCTCTTTGCTGATCTGCTTTGGCAGTAATTCGCATTTTTCGCATTGGCAAATATTTGTTGGATATTTGGGGAATGGTGGAGATCAGATTAGACATATTAGGATCCGTGAATTTCCCATATAGAATAGCTATAATTAATACAATCGTCAAAACACACTTTGGATTCGTTGGGTTGCATTAAAAAATTAAGCATTTAAATAACTTCTCTTGTCTGCCTACGTTGTCTATCCTCTTCTTCGCTATCTCAAAATATCCTTGGTCCAGTTCAATACCGATGAAGTCTCTATTTAAGATTTTCGCCATTTTCCCCGTTGTACCGCTACCCATAAACGGATCAAGGACAGTATCGCCTTTATTGCTCCATGAGATGATATGGTCATGTGCGAGCTTTTCGGGAAAGACTGCTGGATGGTCGTTTTTATCATCCGAAGTGTTATTTCCTGCTGCTACTTCCCACACGTTCTCCCTCCTACCTAATTGTTGTATTTTTTTTACGTTCTTGTTAACTCTTCTCGATCCATCCCTCGCGTAACCATTCGAGGCAGAACCACCAAAACCAGCCCTTTTATTTATTTTGTCTTTAATTAAGTTTATGGATTTAGGTCTTCCTTTGCTAAAAATAAACATATAATCAAAATTTTGCCAATAACACAAATTTGAACCCCTCGCCCCTCCCCCTTTTTTCTTATAAATCATAGTATCATGCAAATTAAAGCCTATCTCTTTAGCATACAAAGCTTGCTTGAAACTTGTTCCTGTCTCGCTGCCTTTGATCGTAGCGTCTGCCACAATCCAAACACAGACACCGCCCTCTTTTAAAGTCCTGTATATTTGATCTAAGCAAGGTTTCCAAATATGATCGCCCCATCCTGTAAAGTCTTTGCCATAATCACGTAAATTGTCATAAGGTGGTGAGGTTAGCACCATATCTACAGAACCGTCTTCAATCTCTTTCATTCTCTCTAAGCAATCACCATGTATTAATTTGTAACTCATATTTCATTTCCCCAAACCGTCAACACCCTTTGGATTCGTTGTGTGGCAATATCGACATACTTTTTTTCCTTTTCAATTCCGATGAATTTACGGTTTGTATTCATACAAGCTACACCAGTACTTCCACTACCCATAGTTAAATCAACTACTAAATCATTTTCATTGCTGAAAGTCTTAATTAAATCTTCAAGTAATAAAACTGGTTTTTGTGTTGGATGAAAACCAGTATAATCTTTTTTATATTTTAAAATATTGCTTTTGTATTTTTGGCCCTCCCAAAGGTTAAAGGTGCTTGGGTATTTTTGGTTATGTTTTTGTAAATAATCTAATCTTTCATTTTTTTTACTCATTTTAAAAGTCTTGTCTATTTTGTTTATTTCCTCATAAGTCATAAAATCATTCATATTATTAATCCCAAATAGTTCAATGAGTTTTTGATAAACTTTATGTGTTGGCTTGGTAAAATTACCTTTATCGCACCCTCTCAAAAACCTAAAACTACCCAAATTCACCTTTTTATATATCTCACTTTTCGGTAAACCTATAAACTCTATTAATTGGCTAGAATAATCTTTTAAAGGGTGTCTACCCCAAGTTACGTCTAAACTAACAGCCTCACTACTTTTACTAAAAACTAAAATATCTTCGTAATAATTTACAGGTGCTTTTTTAGCTATTAATGCAAACGCAAAAGTATCTTTTTCCCATATTAAAGAATAATTATAGGGTAAATTTGGTATTGCTTTTGTTTTTAGCTCTGTGCTGAATGGGTCTTGTGCAAATAAAATCATTTTACCATTTTTACGTAGTATTCTGTTTGCTAACTGCATTATTTTATCAGTGTCAATAACAGAATCCCATTCATGCGTTGGTTTATCTTTAGAGCCATAAATATCACTTTTTTCTGCACCTTTCATTGTTCCATAAGGTAAATCTGTTAATATTAAATCAACGCTACCACTTTTTATTTTATCGCTCTCAATTAAGCAATCTCCATGTATTAATTTGTAACTCATATTTCATTCCCTCATTTTAGAAATTCTTTCTGTTGCAATATCGAAGTATTCTTTTTCTTTTTCAATTCCAATGAATTTGCGATTCAGGTTTAATGCAGCTATCCCTGTTGAACCGGAACCCATGCAATTATCAAGTACGGTTTCACCTTTCAAGGTATGAGTTTTTATGAGATATTCACATAAATCAACAGGTTTTTGGGTAGAATGAAGTCTTAATTTCGGGTCAACCACCTTAAATTTTGGAAGGATAGTGGTGGGATGTCGGGTTGTTTCCCCTCCTTCATAATTTCTTTTGTTTTCACCTGTCCACAAATGGCCTACAGATGAACCTTTTGCGCTCTGTGTGGGAGGATGGCCTGTGGTTTTGATCGGATAGTATTTCCCTGATTTACTATAAAAAGTCAAGACACTTTCATGTTTTCTAAGGGGTTGGCGTTTAGCGTGTAGAAAGTTAGTGGATAGATTTTTTATCCAAATTCTTTCGTACTTAAACATCTGAGGATTACTCATAATTAAATGTGCAGTGAAAGGATGGGCAGCAAACAGCAAGATGGCTGCATTTTCTTTACAAACTCTCTTATATTGGTTCCACAATGCATTGAGTTTAATTGGCGTATCCCATCTGCAAGCGGTTGTTCCGTAAGGTAAATCGCATAAAACCATATCGATAGAATTAGTCTCCAATTGTTGCATTACTTCTAAACAGTCTCCATGTTCTAATTGGTAACTCATACTTCATTTCCCCATACAGTCCAACCTTTTCGAGGTTTGCGGGAAAAGATCTCTAAATATGGGCCTTGGCTTCTACGCTCGATTATTTCATAACTGTTGACTGGCTTTGCGCTATGTTTAGTCCTTTCTGCAAAGAGGACCGAAACAATATCCTTGGCCTTGGTTCTATGGGCAGTTGGAGATCTCCCTTTCTTATGCGTACCAAAGAGACATAATTCATGGCTTCCACGGAAGTATTGGCCTAATCCTTGTTGAAGTTTAGAATCTTTCATTTTGATCCAGACAAAGTTGGTAACATAACGAAAGTTTAAGGCTTCCATTAGCCAAAGTCCATCAATGAGAAAATTGTTTGTGACCCACATATACATATGCGCATTATCTCCAAGCTGGTTCCAATGTGGGCCTTGAATGATGGTAGAAAGTATTTGTGGGGTTTTCATCACAGGATAGTGACGATCGGCTCCTCGTTTGCTTTTTCCTCCTCCTTGTTCATTCCACGGTGGATCTAATACAACGGTGTGGTATGAAGGATACGAAGATGGAGGGATTAATTTTAATTGATTCTGTATCATTGGTTCCAAACCTCCCAAGATGTTTCCAATTCAATAAATTTCGGGCCTACATCACGATTGTAATACACCCATTCTAAGGCTTCATATATGCGTTCTCTGCTATCTGTCATCACAGGGGTTTTGTGCCAGTGGTAATCAAAAGAATAGGCCAATAAAACAGCATCATAAATCAAGCGATTGGTTGTAATGCAATAGCCATGTATAGCCCCATTACATTGCTCTTGGGGTTCTAAAATGACCGTTGCCGTTTGATCTGAATGTAAGGCATCCAGTAAGGCATCCACGGAAAGATCCATATCAATAATCAAGCAATTATCGGTAGATTTATGTTTATCTATTAGAAATTTTAAATTGTTAATTGTCGTCATGATCTACTACTGCTTTTACATTGTAACCTACACCTTTTACTTCTATTACCTCATTGAAACATACCATGATGATATGCAACTCTCTTGCCTCTTCTAAACGATTGGCTTCTTCAAAATCATAAATTTGTAATCGTTGTGAAAGAGGTAATTCTTTATTTGTGGCAATCGTGACAGCTACTGCCCGATCATCTATAGCATTAAATTCTTCAATTATAGCCTTATATTCGGGTGTGTTGAATACATTTGATTTCATCTTTTTTCTCCAGTGAAAATTCGTACCTAATTGTATACCCAATTGACTGAATATACAATCGTTAAAATATTGTATTTCCACGACTTTAGCCATAAATTAGGCCAATTTTATAAATCTCAACTTCCAAGAGGTACAATTTCCCCGCTCAAATATAGACAATCAATGATTAGAAAGATACAGTAAGCTCACATTAATGAATTACATACCTTAATCAGCACATTTGATATGTAATTTTTCTTTTCAATCCTACCATGTGCAAGGACAATAATATCATGGCTACCTGTAATATTTCTTCAACCTTTGACATCACCATTGAGGGTACAGACCTCAATGTTGCTAAATCTTTTACTGCCACTCGCTCTTTTAAAGTTGTTGGGATTACTGCGGTAAACATCGCTGCTGGTGCTGGTACACTAACCGTTGCCGGTTCGTTGGCTGGTACTATTACCGGTACAACCGCTGCTCCTCCTCTTGCTGGGGCAGGTGTCGTTCAAGCTCAAGCACAAGTTGGTCCTACTGCTCCGGTTACCGTCTTTCGAGCCAATTCTGATGTTGTAGCGGGTGAAACAATTACTGTAACTGCAAGTGCGGCAACAATCACTTCCGTTATTCTTCACTGTGTCGCTACTTCTGGTGGCGAAACAATCACCATCGCCTAGGAGTTTATCATGGCTGGATTCGCTGAAATTTCAAGCTCATTCATTATTCAATACACCCCCACCAATACCGCTGCTACAGTAATAACAAATCCGGGCCGATCCTTCCGAGTAGTCGGGGTTTTGTGCAATAATACAACTGGTGGAGCCCTTACCTGCGCACTGACCGACGGCTCAAATGCAATTGTTACCGGCTCTTTTTCGTGTGCTGCCAATACTGGCACTTGGTGCGAATTGACGGAAGCTAATTTAGAGATTACATCGGCTGAAAATCTTACCATTACTTGTAGTGGTGTAGGTTTATCGCCCGTTGAAATTCTGTGTGTTGCTTCCAACGGTGGACAAGCATTGACCGCAACCTAAATCTTTTGAGCAAGGGTATCACACCTTCACCTTCTGCCTTTGTTCAAGGGGATGGATTAATTTCCATCCCTTTTTTTATACTTCAGGCATTACAACATGAGAATACTTACTTACGAAAGAACAAAAAATACACGGCTCCAAGACCTAACCCAATAAGTATTCTTTGCTGTTTGGCTTTTTGCTTTCGATCAAAGTCCATTTGTTTTCGCTCACGTATTTGTTTTCGTTGTTGGAATTCCTTTGTGTATTCTGCTTTCGCCTCGAAGGGATCGAAACCACTGGAGACTGCAACACCATTCTCTTCAATTCCCACTTTATTCTTGCCTGTATTATAGATGCTTTTGACTCCAACAGGTTCAGATACCGTTTGAGAAGCTGCATGGATATTTTGTCCGTTTCTGGCTCCCTTAGCGGTAGGAATTAAACCTCTCCGTTCCAATTCTTGGTTGTACAAGGCACTCAAGGTTTGTACTATTTGACGGGCTTCTGCGCTTTTTTTGTATAAAGATCCTTGCGTTGCCCTTCCAAACATTAATCCTGCATCCTTCAGGTCATTATTCGTAGCAAGCGCAAACATTTCCGTAATTGTTGTAAGACTATCTCTCCAAGATAACAATTCGAGTTGCTCGGCTTTAGTTAATCCATTGGGATCTAATGTTTTCACTGGTGAGGCCATTGTTACGGTTGCTACCGGAGACTGCATCGCTTGCTCAAGTTGAGCAAAAACACTGGGAGGTACACCATCTGCTGACAATCGGGTATACAATTGATCCTTCCACAAAGGATACTGTTGGCTATGAGTAAAAATAGCTTGTGCCAATGCTTGAAATTGTTCTGGTTTTAGGAATTTAGAGCGTAAGATCTCACTAAAGGTTTGTGGATCTCTCCTTGAATTCACATAATCGGTAAATTGCTGTATATCCATGTCTATTGCCTGTATCATCCAATCATGTTGCCATGAAGAAGTTTCTTCTCCGGCCCCATATCCCCTGTGTTGCCATGACTGGACAGGAAAATCGTTGTGTGTTAATCCATAAGCCCCCAAAGTAGGTTGATGAAAGGGGATGGGGGGAATTGGGGAATTATTGGGGTTGTAAGGGTTATACATTTTTATAGTCTCCTATCGAAAAATTCGATACATTGTTTCTCTTTCTCTTCAAGACCTTCGTACAACTTCGCGCAGTGTTTCTGGACAAAAGCCTTATTGATCGTGTTGCTGATCGCTTCGCATTCTTTGGCTGTAGCTGCGTTTGATTGATTGCCGGATCTGGTGTTCATTCTGCAAAACATTTCTCTACACAAACCTTCCCCGTTGGCTTCCATGTAATCTTTAGAGCAGGGGATCTTGAGCAGGTCTTGATCGGTAAGAGAATGATCCACCTCTACCATTTTTTCAACAACTTTGTTTGTTTCCACAATCTGTACTTTGGGTTGACGGTTTTTCATGATGGACCATGTAATTCCGGTTCCCCCACCCGCACCGACAATAAATGCGATTGCTGCAATAATCCATTCCATTTTAATTATCTCCAATTTCATTGTTTTAATCCCAAAGAATAGCCGTGGCCATGTTATCCAATATTTGAGATCGAGGTTGTTCTGTGAGGTAAGCCAAAGCAGAAGCCAAAAGGACAAAGGAATAAGATTTTGGTACTGAATGCTTTTGTCTCCAATTGGAAATGACATTAGCATGAATACCACTGGCCTTACTTATTTGAACCGCTTTGAGATTATGGTCCATCATAAATTTTTCAAGCCAAGTGGCGAAGTTTTGCATGGCTCTTTGTTCCTTTTCTTTCTTCATTCTGCCACACTTTCAATGATTTTGTACATTTTATCAATTTCGGTTTTTTGGGGCTTAACTCCTAAATCTAAATCCTTTTGCCACATCTTTAATTTTTTATAGAGAGTGCTATATACATAGTTAGCATCTAAGTAATCTTCACTGTCGAAAACTTCAAAACCAGATGGCATGTGGACGACAATTGTATATGTTACCCCATCCTCGGTATCTTTATAAAGTGCCCATACATTTTTAGTATCAAGAGGTTTGTATGTAAAGACTTCATCTTCTGACCAAACTTGAATTGTCGCTGGTTTTTTGGTCCATGACCGTTTCTTTTTGGTTGATCTTTTCGTAGAAGGTTTGGTAGTTTTCTTTTTCAAGGCTGCATCCACTTTTCGTTTCGCGTGTTGCCATTTGTCAAGTTCTCTCCCTCCCATCGTTAAAGCGTACTCCCCAACTAAAAGAGCTTCTCGCGCAGGGGTAAGAGTTTTCCAATGCTTTTCGGACATTGCCATGTTCTTGATCCAACTTTCTTGTTTTCTCTCTTCAAACTCTACTTTTTCATCGATCTTCTTTTTTCTTTCTTCTAATTCCGCTCTTGACATCGAAGGAGTTACTATATGCAATGGAACGTGTACTGGCTTGGTTGGTTTTGAAATACGACCTTCACGTTTGGCTATCTCTCGGTATTCCTCAATCCTTCCATCTAACCAATATGTAACCGCATCGATTCGATCTTGAAGACGTAGGTTAGGTACTAATTCTAATCCCTCTGCATGGACTTTCTTAACCGCTTCGGGTACTCCTTTATGATACTCCTGTACGATTTCTTCCCATTTGGCTCGGATTCGTTCCTCGGCTTTTTTGATCTCGGCCTCGTATGTTGTCAATGGGCCCTTCGCGTCCGCCAATCGCGTAAAAGGCGTTTTTTGTAGTGGGAACCTAATAGAAAGTGGTATCCTAACTGGAACATCCCCCCTTCCTGCGGTCGCTAAATTAAATTCTTCAATATCCTGACCGCTAAATGGGGAAATAGGGCGCTTAGTGGCTTCCCGCACCCATAATGGGATCCCCCACTCGTCAAGCGCGTACCTAACTTCTTTTTGTTCTGCCTTGGAGGCTATTTCTACGGTTTCGCTTTGCTTTTGGAATTTCTTTTTGAGAGAGGCAACGGCATCGGTCTTGGTTGTAGCCATTGAAAACCGCTCAGATTTTCCCTTTTTGGAGCGTTGCACATACCACGCTTTAATTCCATCTGTATCCTTGAAAATGTAATAATCTCCACCATCTATCTTGGCAAAATACAACCCATCATTAGCAAAGTCTTTTGTACGCTTAAAATCACTGGGTTTTAACGTCTTCCATGTAACACCACCCTTTTTACTCGTAGCGGATTTTGCAGGTGGTTTCAATTGCCCAATGACTGAAGGAATACATTGAAAAATATTAGTGATAATCTCTTTCGCTTGTTCTTCGTTCTTAAACTTCTCATTTAGCGTTTCAAGTGTATGGTATGTGGATTTGCCGGATAAACCTTTTGTACCATACGAGAAAGTAATAATACCGTCAGAAACCCGAAGGGATAAGTAATATTTCACCTTGCCTTTCATTCCTTCAAATTCGATACTAAAACTGTCAGGTTCGCCACCTTTAGTAGCCGACGTGATATACGAAGATTTTTCATCGACAGGTAATTTCAATTTTTTTACCTGGGCCAATGTATATGTATGAAGGGATTTGTAATTGAGCATGGGCTTCGCCTCGGTGGTGCGTACAATCATTCGATCTGGACTTTGGGAATTATACCGCCTAAATCTGGATTTGGTGTAATAATTCGAAGGATTTTGAGTAGGAAATAACATCTTCATTGCTCCTATATAATCCTCTCCTAATTTTCCTTGTAAGACTTGCGTTGCGAAAGTTGCAACCGGATTCGCTTTAGGTCCAATCGCAAACATTACATTTGAATTGGCTCGTTGGGCTTCCTCAATGTAGCCTTGGAGAAGAATACTTTTGCTCGCTGGATCCGCAGCACTTACCATCTTTTTCAAAAACAAACCTAATCCTATTCCCAAGGGTGTTAAGCTTTCCAATAAAGTTTTATTTACTCCTCCGAATCCCATCTGTTTTCGAGAGGTGGGTAACTCTTTCAAAACAAAATCTAATGCTTTTTTGTAAGACTTACGTTTAATTTTCCCTAATAGAGTTTTGGCAACGGGCAATTCATTAATTAAATTCCATTCTGGTTTGATCCTCCCCTTTTTTACCAAGGATTGAAGATATACCAATGCAGGTAAAATAGATAGTAATGCGTCCTCTTCCTTGACATTGGCAAAACCTGTTTCTGCGATCTCTTCCGGCAGGAATCCGGTCAAAACCATTGTGATCGTTTTTGCCAGTACCCAATCATCATTCTCAATTCGTGCCTTTTGTGCAGGTGATAAACGTGTGGTAAGGTATTCTACAAAGCCACGGTTGCGATCATAAAATGCTTGTACGTTATCACTCGTAAGTTCCCCATACCACACAAAAGACGGTACATCCTTATCTTTACTCGGATCAACGCCTAACGCTCTGCGATAAGAAATTGCCTCTCGTAACGGGCTTTCTTTGCCGCTGGTGGAGACTTGCGATCCACCCGCAAATTTAATAGCTTCTTGAATTGTAAGGTTTTTCCCATCAGGCCGTGTAATTACTCGAACCAACACACTTCTTTTTCCTTTCGGGTCTTTTCCTTTGGGCCAAAGACTACCCCACAATTCCCTTCCCAATCGCTCATATTCCTTGTATGTGGAGTCTGGAGTCATAAGGAGAGCGATTGTACGCCCATTGCCAGCTAAAGCAAAATATTCGCCTTTCTTGCCTTGCCATACCACGGGAGCACCCAACGTAGCATCCGCATGGTGGGTTAACAATCGGATAGGTTCTAATCGATTTGCCATTGCACCAATTTTGGCCTTCTCTTCCTTGGTGTTCAAGTTACGGGCTTGTAATTTTTTGGGGTATTCAGGGGTAGGATTGAAGTCAAAGGGATAATTAGAAGCGTAAATTGGCCCCTCTCCGTTACTGTCGGTCCGAAACACCTTGTAATGGGCTAAATACTGTCTTCCTAATCCATCATACAACACCTGACTTGTGGGGCATCCCTGATCATGTGGGGTATAAGTGGGAAATTGTTTTTTTCTTCCTTGAGCTTTTCGGGCTTTTTCCCACGCCCTTTTATACTGTAGGGTTGCATGATATAATTCTGAATTACTATCACCATCTGCGCAATTTTGATCGGTTACATAATCATCACATAAAACCACCTTATCTTCCAACAATTCTGTTTCATAGGTTGGATTACGTCTATATTTATATTTTTTCATAGGTCTATTCCGATAGGGGTTTTGTAAACTTAAACCTTTTTGTGTGGGGGTAAGCCTTTGCAAACTACCTTTTTTGATAAGTGAGGATAATCTACTTTCAAGATACTTTATAAATTCTTCCACCATAATTCCATCATCTGCGGCAAGAAAACGGTAGTCTGGATCATCTGGATCTTGTTCAAACTGAAGGGGAGAAAAATTCTCACCATAGAGAAATGCCATAACCTCTCGATACTTCCATTGATCGTAATTATAGCGGGAACGGTGAGAATTTTTAAAGAACCATCCATCAATATCTGAATTAAAAGCCCGTACTTGACTCCTATCCATTCCTCCAAGTTTCATAAAGACAGCATGGGGATGTACTTTTAAATACTTTTTCCATTTGTGCCTATTTTGGTTTAGGCCAGCGGGAAATCTGTTTTTTAAAGCCTTGCTTACTCGGTTTCGTGCTGTTTTAGTCATCCACAAATTGGGCTTATCCCACAACTCACGAAAAGAGGGTATAAGATACCGCTGTCTACCTATTTGAACCTCAGATTCACCTTTCAAGGAAGCTACGATTATTAAATTTAAAATTTCATCTCGTTGAAGAGTTAAAGCCAACCGTTTTGGTGCTAATCGTTGTGCTAACAAGTCCTCATACATTATCTGTTTAGCCTTTTCATGCTCTTCACGCAATCGTTGTGCATACAAAGTTGGTAAACGTAAGCGTACCCCTTTAAAAGTTTTTTCTACCTCTTGCCTTACTTCTTGTGCTACCTTGTCTTGATAGGCTTTTCCTCCTCTCCCCGTGATGGACCGTAAGCGTACCGAATCTAAAGACACTTCCATATTCGGATCTATCTTCTCTAATTCGGGGCGTATATGGTTACTCCAATCTGGAGGTCCACTTACTCGTCCTTTCCCCAAAATATGCAATTGTATTGGTTTGGGTACGGATTTATCCTTATATAGCTGTTTTACAAATTCCACCAACTGAGGTAAGGTTGTAGCATTGTTTTTCATCGGAATACCACGAATGTAATCAGATCTACCGATAATTTGCCGAATCCTTTTGTCTACTTCAATTAATGGTATCTCCCCTTGTGGTATGGGTACAATTAAATTGGGCCGAGCGGATTTGGAGCGATTAAATACAGGATCTAAAATTGGAAGGTACTTTTTAAGTCTTTCCAATGTTTCGGATTGACTGGCAATTTTATCTGGAGCTACTAAATATATTTGATTACCTAATACTTCTGCTAACTCCACATACATTCCCAACCGTTTTTTCCATTCCGTATCTGTAATGGCCTCTTTAACGTAAGGTACTCCTTTTTTAAAGCCAACTTCGGCAAAGGCACCAGAATCTACAAATACTTTGGTGCCCGTACCTTCTAAATCCTTGAGGGCTGTTTGGGATGCTTTATGGACCGGTGTGTTTTTATAAATTTCCGGTACAGCTACACCAACATTCATTCCACTTTGCGCAAACCCCAATATCTCCCCTGCATTATTGGACCCTGACGCAAAATAAATGGGTACAATCCCTTCTGTTCGGGTTTGAATAAATGCTTCATCCGGCAAATAAACTTCACATCCCCTTAAACAAGCTTTCAATGTTCCACAAGCGGGTGCAATTTTCTGTAAGTGGGTTTGTAGTTGGTTCCATACTTTGTGGAGACTACTTGTACGGTCTACAAGACCATCCAAAAGATCACTCGCAATATTCCACCGTTCTTTTTTGGTGATATTGGTTGGAACCATTAAAACGTCAAGAATCTTTTTTCGAGTAACCGCTGGATCATCCTTAGCGGTGGGGTTTTGTAGGTAATATAACAAATAGGGCCTTACTTGTCTATCATTCAATAAATCCCTACCTAAATTGAGCATCCGTTCAGCATGAAGTGCAGGTGTAAACCCCGTTACAACGGCTTTTCTGTTCCGTCGTAAGGGTTTTCTGTATGGATTTTGCAAATAACGCAAAACCTTTTTTGCTGGTCGGTAGTAAGGCATTTATGGTTCTCTTACCTACGTCGTCTGGGATTGAAGATTTTAATTTTTTGAGAGGGAGTAAGTTTGTACTGCCCTTTTCCTTGGTAAACCACTTTTGATCCATCTTGGATACCTTTCATACCTTGTGGTGTCTTCTTGTAACGGAAAGGGGCAAATCGCTTCTCAGGCTCCACAAACTTTCTTAGTGGTGTATCCTGCATAAAGCCCCATCCTTTGAATCCCCCCCTCGATCCAAAATACAACATAAGGGGTTCCTTTAATACCTTTCCTTTTGGTTGTATCCCTATTCGAGCGGGGGATTTATGGAGGGTGTATTGGTAAGCCACATCTTTTTGGGCAGAAGGAAGCAAGTAGTCAAAACTATTTAACCCCGAATTAGGATCATAAGACCCTACATTCTTGCGTCTTCTGGGATTGCTTTTTCTTGAAAAGGGTATATTCATGGCATCACGAACCAAACGCTTTTTCTCAGGTGACCAATACCAATCTACGGATTGCATGGCTGACTGTGATCGTGCGCCTCCAGCCTCTAACATGTAGGATTTTTTCACTCGAATGTCATACAACCAAGAGTCAAGATTCTTCCTTATCCAATCCGTCATTTCTTTCACGGTTCCGAAATCATAGAAGTCACGGAAAACACCCTTTTGCACTTGTTTGATATTCCAGCCGCTTCTATCCTCCCGAAATTTCTTGGGAACAGATATATGGTGTTTTACTTTTCCTTTAATTTCGTACACAATCTGCTGTTTATTCCTGCGTTTTCGGGGGTTGCTTTTCATGCCGTTGACGTAATCCCCCCAGTTTTTCAAGTCTGGATGATCTTTTTTGTGGCTATTCCACCATCTACCCCATGCAACATTTGGATAGGCTTGTTTAACAGCCTGTATTACCTTTTTTCTGTACTTTGAAAGAGTTGGTGACATGACATATATCAAGGCTAAACGAGCGTGAAATTCATCACCTATTGGAAACTTTTTCAGCCTTGGATAAACATACAAACTTTCTGCATGTTTTCTACTGGTTTCTCGTTGTCCTCCAAGGACCGGATACTTGGAATAGGTATCTCTAAAATTTCTGCGTCTTCTCATTGGTACTACTCCATAGGGATTGTTTAATTTTAAGGCCAAACCACTTTCACTTTCAAAAATGGGGATTAACTGGTCGTTGTAAACCCCTTTCACCTCATTGATAACCTTAAATGTTGTACCTCGCGTTGCTCCGAAAGTCATAGTATAGGTATCGTCGGGGTCAAGAATGATTTTCACATAGTTTGGTTTGTTCGTTCCACCAGCCTTCGGAAATTTGAAGCTTACACCACCTAACCCCTCCCCATATTCCGAATCCCTTTCATCTGGATAGGAAACAAAATTCTTGGCTCCAATCATGGTAGTGATACGACCGCTCCCCCCCATCTGTTGAAGGATGGTTTGGGCTACCTGTTGATCTGGAGTGGGCTTAGAAGTTTTGGTAGGGGGCTTTTCGCTGATCTTTTCCGTTGTTTTAGATCGTTGGGCTTTTCTATGTTCTATTAATTTTTTTAAACCGCTACCTGTTTTTTTCCCTGTCAATTCTACATAGGCTTCTATCCAATCATTCAATTTCTTATCATAAGTATCAAATTCGGTATCCGTCATTTCCGACAATGATTTTTTCTTGGAATATAAATCTTTCTCTATTTTGTTTATTTGGCTTAATTCTTGGGATGCTGCCAAAGACCATTTGGGCATTGGTTGATACTTTGGTTCCATTGCTTTATACACCCTGTTTAATTTCATCTTGCCTGATAAAATCTGGGTTTTCAAAACCGTTATTTTTTCCCTTGCCTTGTGGGGTTTGTCATAAATATTAGGTAATTTTTGTTTGTATAAACCATTGTAGGCAATTTCCCAGTCTCTTAATCCTCCACTATATTCACCAATTGGAAATCTACTTACCCTCGGAAAATTAAAATATCCAAACGCTGCATACAAATACAATTGACGGAAACCATAACGATCATCTGGATATAGATTATGTTTAATGACATGCTTTTGAATGGCATTTCCATCTCGTAATTCGAACCAATCTGTATTTCCCTCAAACAATCGCATCATCTCAAAAACTCGCTCCATCCACAAAGCATACGCTTCCTTGAATTTGGCAGCAACATTGATATGATCTCTTTTGTAGCGGTGTGGATCATGCTCTAACCCTACAAAGTCTCCTGCATGGACTTTATCTCTACCCACAGTGGAAATTCCCAATTTCCATTCCAAATATCCCCATTGATTCTTTGCTGCTTTCATTGCTATCGAAGGCAATTTTTGGAGCATTTCATCTCTTGATGTTGAGGCTTGAAAGTGAAATTGCAAGGTATTGGAATTACTTCCATCCCCACTCATAACAGAAGCCATACGAGACAAAGCCATTCGAGAACGGCCTTTTATCGCTCGTTTGGTAGCAGCCGAAATCATTTTCAGAACATCAGAAGTAGGCTCAAAACCAATGTGAGCAAAATGGTCTTTTACCTTTCCATGATATGCAACCGATCTCCATTCATCGGGGGTATATAGCCTCCCTCTTGTGGGCAACGGTGGGAATCCTTCATCAAAGGCTGCTCTGTAATACAGAACAGCAATAATGTCGTGCATGCGATCTCTAAAGTCATCCTCTCCATGATAAGTACGATCCCGATCTTCGATATGAAGGGTCTTTTTGGTCTTTTCGCTCATGGCCTTTTTGACTTCACGCTCAAACGCCCTCCTATCTGAAACATAGGGGTTAGTTTTTGGTCTTTTTTCCCAGACTTCCGGTGTTACCCAATCTTCAATATCATAAGACAAAGCCCATTCCTTCTTTCCTTCAGGATCAAATCGTTTCTGGACTGCCTGTGCAGGGTATATCTTCAATGTCTTTTTTGCTTTCTGGGCAGCTTTAAACAATTCCTTCATCTCTTTTGGGTATTGCTTTGTAACCTTGGCAATTTCCCTATCCCAATACCTTTCCTTTTTGGTAGGGGATTGTGTAGGAGTAGGCAATTTTACTTTCAATGCTTCATTGAGTTTGCCCATAAATTCTTGATACTTTGCTTTCAATTCGGGGATATTAGCCGCTTCCATTGTACCCGTTTGTGGAAGCTGTACATGAGGATAATCCTTTTTCCATTTAGCTAAATAGAATTTGATTACCAATGTATACCCTTTTGTGGTGCTTCCGTGTATCGAAGCACCGTTGGCCCCAAATTCTCTCCGTGCATCTCGTAACAAAGCATTTTTTAGTTGTGTGGTGGTTGGTTGAGAGGAAGTAGCAGACTTGGTTTTTTGGGGCCGTTTCACTCGATTGACATCGATTTTCCCTTCCCTTCCGATTGTCGCTACATACACTTCTTTTATGGTTGGATGATGAAAATTGGTAAGGTTTTTACTCCTCAATTCCTTTTGAGGTTTCAATGCTCGAAAAAACCGTTGCCCCAACGCTTCGTAATTTTTTCCTCCCAAACTATCGAAGGTCCGTTCCTTGGGGAATACTAAAAAAGGAAAAATCCGATAATCTCCCCGCTTATCATTATCTTTATAAATATGGAAGTAAGGTTGGTTATCAATATTCGCAAGTAACTTTTTGTAAGTCGGTTGATCCAAATAAAGATTGGCACTCGCCCACTCGCCAAGACGGGATATTCCAATTTCTTTCATGGCTTTGGTCTTTGCCTGAAAAATATCTTCTTCTAATCGTTGGGCTGGGGTTAATTCCTCTCTTTTCCTTTTCGTAAGTCCTAAATCGAATTTCCCAAGGGGAGATGTCTTCTCGTCACTCTCCCCAAAATCGTCATCATCATCATCCTTTACCGCAGCCCATGCGGCTTTAGAAGCGGCTTGAGCTTTTGCCTTTGCCCATTCTTTCATCAAGTCAAGACGGTTCTTCTCGTTCGCTCCTTTCCACACTTCCATAAATTCTTTATCGTGAATAGGGGCCTCGATTTCCTTGTCATACGCTTGAGTGCCTAACTCCCGTGCTTTCTCTAATGTATATGCCCAATGGAACCATTCTGTATCTTTATCGCTCCTTTTACCACTAAAAGCAAATTCATAGTTATCCTTACCTGCTAATGCGCTCTTATACAATTCATTCTTAACGAGAGAGTTATAGACATCTTTAAGGCTTACCTTTTTATCTTTTAAGGTTCTCATTTTTTCCCTTGGCGGTACGTCGTCAAAAGTACCCATCACCCAACCATCAGGAAAAGCCTTACTCGTTTGGAAATGTATTTGCTGTATAGTAAAAATGGGTTTCATGACTTTAGCTGCATCTTGGGGGCGCAATCTTTCACTCCAATAAAACCCTTTCGGATGAAAAGGAACTTTGGCCCCAACTTTTATTTGATCACCAATATCTTTTCGCATCCAGTCGGGGTAAGCATCCTTTTGTTTGGCTGGCTTCTTTTCCTTTTGAATTTCATTTTCTAATTTCTCTTCCCAATCTGGATATAAATCGGCCAATTGTGCCAAGCGTTCCATATAAATCTGTGAACCTGCTTGACCTACACCATAGGAAGACGCTTTTTCCCATGTTTCCGTATATAGTTTTTTAAAGTCGGAATACGTCTTAATATTCTTGACATCCGTTTCCCATGTACGAATTACTTGGGTTGGCTTTGGCTTGACTGATTTTGCTTTGGAACCGAAATTAAAAGTTTTGTTGGGTTTACCTGCCAATGCTTCTTTATACTTTTTCAGTTTTTTAAGAGAATCATAATGAAATTCAAGACCAATTTTTCTTACATCATCTTTTGGCATCCCATCAAAAACCCCACTCGCCCAACCATTTGGAAATTCCTTGCTGGGCTTTAACCACACCTTTTTTATCGTGAATGTGGGTTTCATAATTTTAGCTGCTTTTTCTGGATCATACGCTTCTAATACGCCAACTGAAAAAGGATAGTAGGGAATTTTTGCACCGACTTTTATTTGATCTGCAATATCCTTTTGTTTGGCTGGCTTGGCGGGCTTCTGAGGCTTGCCAACTTTGGATTGTTTTATCTGATCAAAACATGCTCGAAATGATGTCACTTTGGCTCCCGTATTTTTACGATTTTTCATGGTTGGAGGAAATAAGGTATCAATTCGCCTATTTATCCATGTAAGTAATTCCGTTTTAATTTCATCTTCATAGTCGGGTAAATAATTCCCCTCTAATCGAAATTTCCATTGTGCATTTGGTACATCATACCAAATTCTACTACTCTTAATTTGTTCCCATAAACCGCGACCCTTACGATTAGACCAAAACTTCCCATCTACTGAAACACTTGATATGTTTCCACTGTTATACCATTCAATCTCGATATTCAACGCATCTTGAATAAGATACTTTCTGGTTTTATCTGCCAGATATAAATTTATCCTCTTACCCCGTTCCCATAGGTTAAATTCCTTTGTTGCCAGCAATTGTTCTGCATACGGAGATAAAGATCTATACGGTTTAAAATCTGACTCCTTGGCTTTGGCAAATAAGTTACCGAATACATGAGAAATTAGCTCGTCAAAATCATCAAGTTGAGTGCCCCACCCTCGAAATTGACCTGTATAGTTAATCAAATGTTTCACCCCTTTAGTGATCCCTTCAACTCTCCCATACAGAAAAGGATCAGACGAAACAATATGTAATTCATACCATTGATCGTGGGGCCTATACCATTTAGCAAGATCAAATTCTGCTTTATGCGGTATTACTTCAATCTGAATTGAGGGTAAAAGAGGTTTACCATCAAACTTAGTCTCTTCCGATTCCATCCAACCACTTAATTTCTTATTGTGATAATTTTTCACTACCACCCATTCATTCATTTCATCAATGGGTATATTGTTATGGGTGGCAAATTCTGTAAGCCTTTTTCCCACATTTTCCAAAAATTCTCGTTGCAATTGTTCTGGAGTTTGAACGGGTGTTTTCATACTCTCAAAGCATTCTCGAAAGGACTTGAATTTTGGTTCTGTATTACGTCGTTTTCTCATTTTCTAAATCTCCAATACCAAACCCCATACGAAACACCCAAAACTGCTCCAATTCCAATGATCCAAGGCCAAACCGATTTAGGACTCACTCGATCACGGGGAAAGAATTTTTGAGCGGTTTTCGCTCGTTTATCCCAACAATAATCCTTATTGGCTGGCCGTTCGATGTCACGACAAAACAAAGCCGCAAAATGAGATACCCTACGTTCCCCATTTGCGTAAGCAGCTTTCATGTGCTTACCATAATGGCTTTTTACTTCCTTGATGATTCGTTGGGTATTCAATCGAGGATCTTTACGTTCTGCTACTGTCATTCCATGACCAGCACCAGAAGGGGCTTTTAACTGGAATAATCCAATGGATTGAGGGCAAGGAGGTAACCGATCAGAATGGGTACAACGCTGTACATCATCCGTTTGATCTCCTTCTGCATCTGAGTTTAACCTTGATTCGTGCCAAGCATTAACAATAGCTGCTGCCGCAAACTCTAATGGCAAACCAGCTTTTTTAAACTCCTCTTCAATGATGTCGATATTTTGTATTCGATCGGAAGGGATTTCGGATAACATCTCCTTGGCAATTTGATTTTTTAAACTCATGACTCACGCCCTACCCTCCATACGCCCCTAACGTCAAGCGGAAATTTGCATCTGGTGCCCCACCACCCAAAGTTACATTCATTCGAATTAAAGCGGCAGGATAATTATAGTTCAGTAATATAGGAGTACCCAAGGGGCATACAACCGGACCAGCTAAATCCAACCAAAGAGGGCGCGGTGCTCCTGCACCACCTAATGATGATACGGAAAATTGAGGAGTAATAGATAAATTCGTAGCGCCATTATCTGTTTGAAAAAGGGCATAAAAACATAGATGTGGAAGTTGAGGCACATACAAACCAATTACTGGCCACGTAAATGTAGCTGTTACATTATCGAAGTCTTCAAATTGTGATTCGCTGGCCGCTGATGTGGAGATCTCCCCGACGGGTGCTTGATTTAGTAATGGCATTAGCTCTATCCTTAGTACATGGCAGCTTCAATTCGATATGAAGAGGGAATACCTGTATTCTTGCCGGCTGGTGCCCCTTCTACTCTCGTAAATTTGATCTCGCATTGCCAAAATCGCATAGGGTGACTCCCTCCATAAGGTTGAAAGGCCAGAACCGCAGAATCCGTTTGGGTTTGAAAATATTCAGAAATCGTAGTCAAGGGAATTACCGCATTCAAATTTCCTGACGATTTCAGACCTGCCGCTTCGGAAAATTCAAATCTCATATCCAGCAATTGATTGGCCCCATTTCGAAGGCCGGTTACCTGTACAAAAAGAGTTTTGAGAGGCCCCCAAATCGGTACAGCTACCATATTCATTCCTCGACGAGGAATACCACCTGCACCAACATAAGATTGGCCGGATTCTTGACCTAAAGCCCGTAAATCTGGCCGCAAATCAAAAATAGGAGATCGCCATATATAAGAATAATCATTGCCTGTAAGGGTCCATAATGCAACCACGTTTGGGGTCGCAATTCCACCACCAAACCAACAACCAACGGGCATATCCTTTGGTTGAGGAAATGGCACCGATTGAGCCGGATTATGATATTGTCCTTGATTATTAACTCTACGATTAACAGGATACGGTAATCTATAGCTCATGGATTACCTCGTTATGGCATATTGAAATTGCGATTTCCACGAATTTCAAGGCAAACCAAAGTAACATCAATTCGTACATTAGCCGGCATATTAGCAAGAGGGGTCATCCCCAAAACCAGTGTACCGCCTTGATCAATAGTGTAGCCTGTACCTCCAAGTTCAAAAGGCTGAAAGGCATCTCCTATACATGTACCAGCTATTCGAGCCGCTGTATTCAATTTATCGCCCGTTGTATACTCCATCCGATATAACCATCCACCAGCTAAATTATTTTGTGGATTGGCTGTTGTATCTACCGCAAATCCCGCCACTGCGATTAAACGGCATGGTATATCGAATTGTACGGTCCTAATTGCTTCGACACCTTGGGCATAATCCCCATCGGTGGAAAGTAAGGTAGCGCCATAAAACCGAGTTTGCGATCCTACGTATGGATTGGTGCTTGTGAAAGGTGCGGTTGGATAAAAGGGGAACCGAATCCAAGGGGTTTGATTTTGGCCCCCTAATTGCCCCATACTCGGCATAGCTAATTTCGCGGTTGGCCCTTGGTCCGATACTAAGGTTCCTGTAGGGTGTTGGGGAACCTCACCATAATGACCATGACTTCCAATGGGTCTACCATATTGATCATATTTCATTTTTTATATCCTCCGTATGACATGGCAATAGAATAACCGAGATTTTATAGTTTATCTATTAATAATGTATGAAAATAAAAAAAGAGGGGAGGTTTGATCTCCCCTCTTCTATTTGAACCAATGTTTTTATTGTGGCAATTGCTACATCTCCAACATCAATCCGAAAAAGTATTGACAATCTTAGCCAATTTCGATTACATTCTTGTAATATCCGAGAAGAACGCACTTGACACCAACACAGTTAGTACCAATGACACCTGCACGGCTACCGAATCGCAATTGGATAGAAAACGTCGAATTACCGGGTAATGCAACGGGATACTTACGGTACATCCAAATTTGACCGTTACCATTGTTCATCTGTCCACTTGACGCACCAGCAGCATTCTGGCTGACTGCACCGAAGGACCCACCGCCTGCACCTGCGAGATGCACATTACAAATTTCTACTACAGTTTGTGTAAAATCCCAACTTAAAACTCCATTATTTTGAATATTAATGAGGTTTTGAATCAACGCTTGATTATCAAGGGCAATATCAAAATCATTAGGAGTAGCATCTGTAGCAGCGTCACCTTGCATTATATGGCAAGCGACACCGAAAACATCATAAGCAACCATTACCTTCGACAGAATACGCTACCTTTCTGCCCGCCCGTTAGGACTGCTATGGGTTCAACCCCATAGATGAGACTATATCATAACCTACAACTTCACTTGTTTAGGCCCCCTGCGCTTCGATCCGCTTGGATCTACTCGGTATCACCCGATAGTCGTTGAACCTTCCCATTTCTGGGCTTGGCTGCTGATCATCCGTTCTGGACTTTCCAGCAATTCACAGGGTTATCAACTTCACATTTCTATGAAGTGGGGCATAGCTTTTTCTGCGAAAACGCAGGTTGAAACTGTAGTTTACCCGATGGAACTCTTCCGCCCTCTTTTAAATTAGTCTCGGCTATTGATAAACTGTTCGTAAATCCTTGGCCGGTTTGCCCAATTGGAGTCGTGAACAAGCGAAATTGTGAGTTTGCAACGGCAGTAGCACCATTGAAGTTGTAAGTACTCCAAATGGAGGTTTCACCAAAGCGGAATAAAGATTTAGGCATTTCCAAGGGTACTGGAGGTATTGGGGCACCTGTTGGATCATATTGTGAACCATACATAACGGGTTCTCCTGATAAGATATAGGTTATCTATTAAATGAAAAAATTTTGCAGTGCAAAATAAAGTTGATAGGTACTACCAATTAGTACCCATTTCCAGCAAACATCAATGCGCCATATCCTACACCAGAAAATCCGCTTGGCCCATTTGCTGCACCGGCAATAGGCATAGAAGCACTTTCAGCCATTTGACTAAGTTGTGCCGCCTTTTGACGTTCTGCCGCTCCTTGGGCTAACGCTTTTTTGCGTAGACTTTGGATTAGTTGTTTTCGCTTACTCGCTGGCAATGCAGCGATTTTTTGGAAGTTTTGAAAGCCGATCATTTTGATAAGCCAGCCGTAGCGATGACCCATCCGTCCAGCATGACGAGATTGTTTGGTTCTTTGCCCCTTTAATCTTTTGGGGCTTCGACCAAATTTCTTGTGCCAAAACGGACCACCTGCCACCGCAGCCGATACTTCCGAGGGGTGCATTACAGGACTACACAAATAGGCATCTGCTGATTGAGCATCACCATATTCACTAGCCAAAGCACCATATTGTGAGGCTAACGCCCCTAAATCTTGACTATTTGCACCAATCGCATAAAATCCACCATCACCATATCCGGCAAGATCGCCATTTACAGCAGCCGCAGCCTCTAATTGGTCCATTGCTACACCTTCTTCAAATGCAACGGCATCTTGGGCCGCTATTACATCTTGTGCTGCTAATTTGGGGGCTTCCTCTTCCGCAACTTGAGCCGCTGCCTGAGCAAAGCCCTTCAAACTCATATCTAAACCGATTCCCATTGCAACAGCTAAACCACCAATTTGTGCAGCAACCTTTTGAGAGATTACTTTACGCCCTACTTTGGTGGAAGCCAATACATTCAGACCCAGACCCACAACCAAACCGGTTGTAAGGTATGGATTTTGTAACGCAGCACCTAAGATAGGTACTTTAGCCAATGGTTTTAAAGCGGGTAACAAAATTGGTTCTACCGCCTTGTGTACGTAATAAACACCTGCTCCCAATACTACCGGAGTAATGGCAAAGGCCAAAAAGGATACAATGGGAAATGATTTTGCTTTCTTTTGTACATCTTCAACCGCTCCCAAAGCTACCGAAATAAGAGGTTTGGCTTGGTTACGACGACGACGCATTTTGTATACTGAATTCTTTCTACGACGGTTAATTTTCACCGCATTCTTTCTACGACGAGTGTTTAACTTAATTGCATTCTTCCGCTTACGACGGGTGGGGTTGGTTTTTTTACGGGCCGCTCGATGTGCTGCCGCCATTCCCTTACCAGCTTTCAAAGCCTTTTTGAATTTAGTTTTACTCCAATAACCCTTCTTGGCCGTAGTTTTTCGTTTTTTACGTCTATTCAATTTGATAGCGTTTCGACGTAAAGCCAAGCCGTTTTTACGACGTTTTCTTAGATTTCGTCGTCTTCTACGACGGGGGTTTGAAAATGCAAGCATTCCTTTCTCCTTGTTTTTTTTCATTGATTTACGTTTTCTACGTGATGAACCTTTCTTTGCTGTTGATTCCTTTGGGGAGCCAATAATTCCCTTACGAGCTAGTAAAGTATCAACCGCCTCTTTTTGACGGGCTGTACTTTGACTCCGACCATCAACACCTTGCTTTAATTTATTGTATTCCGCTTGTGTTACTCCTGCATCAACTAACTTATAAGCCTGAGTTTCAGTTAACAATTTACGGTGCTTTGATTTAGGAGCGGTCGTATACAACTTACGTAACAAGCGCATGGTTTTAGTTTTCAATTCCGCTACGGGAGTTTTCCCATACCATTTTTCCGATAACCGCCTACTTTGTTCTTGACCGTAAACAGACGATAAAAACGCCTTTTTATGTCTTTCCGGTTCTCCGTGCCATGCGTTACGTCTACGACGACGACGAGGATTGGTAACAAACAAGGCACCCGATGTAGGGATTGGGTTTGATCGGTATAATCGAGCCATAAATTTTTTTCCTGTACAAACTGAAACCAGTATAAAGTATTTTTGGTTATATAGATAGTCTTTAATTAAAATAATTACAAGAATAATATACCTATAAAATTACAATTTGTAGAAACTTTCTTGTAATTCTTATATTGGCGTATCTCCCAAATTCTCATAACCTAAAATTTGAAGAGTAATCAAACCAACCAACTTATCTACATCTATTTCCGTTGCGGTGGGAAAGGTATAATGCAAATTCTCATGAATTACATTAGCCAAAATTTCATCAGGAACCATATTTGGATTAATCTTGATCAAGCGAAATGCAGGATAAAAAAGACCATGACCGGCCCCATTGGGATGTCCTTTGTCTACAATTTGTTTTCCTTCATTAATTTCTATTCTGTTCATGGCATAAATTGGTGATGGAAATTTTAATTTTTTCCCTGCAACTTCTTCGATGAGAGCATACGCAGGACGAATCAAATGTTTGATCTGCCTGATCTTAGCTGGTGCAAAACCAACCAACTTTACTTTCTCTTTTGGCACCAATTGTATAGGATATTTTGGATTCCTCCGGAGTTTGGGAATACCCACAACTGCTTTAATCCCTTTAGTCAAAGTAATAGTGCGAAAACTGCCCTTTTGGAAGTCTTGCGGCTCTCCTTGCCGATAGCGTAAAAACTTCTCGGTTTTATCCGTTTTTGGGGCTGCAAACTCATGGTCCTTTAGCCAGCTACGGGCCGCATGTCCATTGAAGTAATCCCTATCAAACATAATGGTCTGTAATTCTGATCCTTCCCTTCCCTTCTTGATCCAAGGATTGATCGGCTCATGTCTATCGTTGGGATTGTATCGCCTACTTTCTTTTCTTTTTGGAGTACCATAATGATACTCTGCTTCATGCTGCCACAGTGGGATAAATTCCTTTTTATCGATCTTGTCTGCATAAAAATCTTTTACAAATTTTTTAGCTTGCTTTAATGCTTGTGCATTTAATTTCCCAAATGGAATACTATAATGGCTTGTGTAATCTGGCTTAAAGGATTTATAGCCCTGACCAAAAATTAAAACAACATACTGCTGTAAATCACCATCATCAAAGTCTCTTCGAGAAATAGTTCCTGTCCAAACATCTTTACCCTCTACATCTACAGAAATCTTTGTAAAAGGATAATAATGGTTCTCCCACCTACTTTTTTGTCCTTTATTTTTTGGCCTGAAAGGATCTACAGGAAAAGAAACTTCCCCTTTTGGATTTCGTAATTTCCCTTTTCTCTCAATGCGAAAACCTGCCTCACTCAACATCTGATAAACAGAAGACATTATCTTATACTGATTTTCTTCACTGAATTCCTTCTTGACT
>Ga0080013_1000153_pt1 | contig 96665 bp, 148 predicted proteins | sample ETNvirenome_6_85_FD_69236 | JGI IMG/M metagenome (GOLD analysis project Ga0080013, IMG submission 69236) | Marine viral communities from the Pacific Ocean - ETNP_6_85 (SPADES assembly) (version 2) | ecosystem: Environmental > Aquatic > Marine > Oceanic | place: Pacific Ocean | collected 2013-06-19
ACATCACTCACGCATTGGATTTAAGGAGTTTGTCAGTTGGTCACGACAGGATAATAGATTTGAGTCTCTGACCAAAAGCCCAGAGATGTATCTGAATCCACCCCTATGAGGCACACACGCATGGGAACACCACCACCATTGGGGCCGATCTACGACCGGCTCAATCGAAAGCATTTCGCGGGGGAGCTACCAAAGCTCCCTCTTTCTTGGTCTGGACGCATGACTGCGTCAGCAGGGCTCGTGTACTTCAAGGGCCGAGTGCCCAGGAAGATCCAGATGTCGAGGACGATATTCGCGCACGAGGGGTACAAGATGGCAGACATCGAACGTACCCTCGTTCACGAGATGGTCCACGTCGCGCTGGTCATGCACAGGGGCGACAACACACATGGACCGGCCTTCCAGAAGTGGATGACTCACATCACGGGTGAGAGCAAGAACCACCGATGCCACAACTACGCAGGAGCGCAGACACGGCGACAGCACCACAAGTGGAAGTTTCACTGCAAGGGATGTGGGACGAAGGGAACGAAGGCCCGCGATCCCAAGCCCGGAACATACCGGTGCGGGAAGTGCAAAGCACCCATCACATTCACACGCAACCGATAGGAGGATCAATGGCTCATTATGCGCCAGTGATCGACGAGGAAGAGGACGAGATCACGATCTTGTGGAAGGGCACGACCTCGATGGAGAAGACGGGCAATATCCCGATCAACTACATCGGGAAGGACGAAGAGGAGGCAGATCGCTCATGCGCGGGATGCTCAAGCTGGGAGGACGGCGACTGCTACTACCGGAACGGTAGACCGATCGCAGCCCACAAGCAGATGCAACGCGCCTACGCGAAAGACCCAGAGAAGGGCAAGGAGCGGTACAGTCTGGACAACGCGCTCGGCAATAGCGTCAGGATAGCGAGGTACGTCAGAATGGCCGTGGGAGGAGATCCCTGGGTCATTAAGCGGCTACGCATGATGCGGATCCGACAGAAGATCCACGACTACGGTTTTGAGGGGATGCTGGGCTACACCAGCATGTGGAGAGAGAAAGGCGCACACCTGATGGGGCTGGTCATGGCCTCGTGCAAGTCACTGGCAGAGGCCGACGAAGCGATAGCCGCTGGTTGGCGAGCCACCGTGATCATCCATGACCGCAAGGCACCAGGGTGCAACAAGTCCAAGCTCAATGCGATCCCAGAGTGGGATGGCAAGGAGCGGATCTTCACACCCGAGGGCGTGGAAGTCACCCCATGCCCATCACAGCGACAAGACATCCGCAAGGACTGCAATACCTGTGGGCTTTGCGATGCAACCAAACACCCAGCGGTCAAGCTCGTTGGGTTCTTCATTCACGCATAGGAGGCCAATCATGGCACTGAACTGGACTATTTCACGCATCGAAGACTACGACAACTTCTGTTGGCAACGCCACCGCGAGCCAATCGAGGGCTTCGCCACCCTTACCTGCATGGCGGAAACGCAGCAGTGGAACTGGTCGAAAGACAACACCTACGTCTACCGCCTGAACCCGGTGACGAATGCCCTCATCTGGGGCACGATGTCGATCGGCATAGGAGAGATCACGCAGAAGAACCACGAAGAGGTCTTCCTGCGGTACGAAATGCTGCGGCGCATTCAGGGCGCGAGCATGTGGAAGAGAGTGGATGGAGAGGAGGTCGATAGACCGTTCACGCTGGCGGACATCAAGCGGCACATCGGCTTGGGCACCAACGTGAGCGAGTTGAGCAAGGCCAAGTTCAAGAACCGGCTCGCAGAAGAGCTACGCTTGCGGGCGGAAAACACGCTCAAGCATCAACGCGAGAGCGCAGAGGAGGCAGCATGAGCGCAAACGCATTGGACGAGATCGTGGCGATCCTCGCCGCGATGGGAGAGGGAGACGAGGCCGGGGTGCATACGCACACAAGGAAGCTGATCTGCCGGAACGGGGACTGGACCCACAACAACGCAGGAGAGCGAATACGCAAGGGAGTCAAAGAGGCAATGGAGGAGACTCAGGGACACGTGCAACAGTTGCTCGCAGAGCAAGAGAAGAATCCATTCCACCTGTACGACAAGCCAGGGCGGGACGAAGCGACAGCCGAGATTCAGGCTGTGATCGACCGAACGGCAGAGGCGCATAAGGCGTGGAGGGCACAACTGGGAGAACTGGCCGATGAGCTAAGCCGGTTGCGGGACAAGCACGAAGATATGGGAACGAAGGACAGCGAATCACGCTGGGCGATCACCGACACTTGGAGACTCGCCAGCGGCAGAACCAAACTATGGGGGGACAGGTAACATGGAAAAAGTGAAGATCGAGAAGGCATACGCGGTCGAGGGTGGCCTCGTAGAGGTCCAATCATCGGACGTGGACGGGCTACCAATGACACACTACCTGATCGCGATGCAGGTGGAGATCGTCGTAGACGGGATGAGATACCAGCACAACCGGGCGGGATTCCTCGACTACAACTTGAAGAAGTCCACAGCGAAGGCAGAGGAACTCGCAGCGCAGATCAATCAGGAAGGCGAGGTAGACATGGCCGATTACTATCGTCCGTACCAGTGCCTGACGATGGAGGAGAAGGCAGCAGAGAACTGGAGAATCGAACAATCCGAGCGAATGCGCGGCGGGGGGTGGTAGATATGAAGTTGTACGAAGTCACACAGAACCTTGAAGATCCGCATCTGGTCGAAGACCCACGAGTGCGGTACTTCGGGAGTCGCGGGGAAGCGAGGAAGTATGCCAATCAGGTCATCCGAGAGGGGTTTGCGTGGTGGAAAGAGAACCACGGAATCGACAGGGTGGCTGATATGTCACACGCTGATGCGGTGGTGATTAAAGAGGTCATCACCAGCGTCAACCGCAGCACGAAGGCGATGTTCCTACAGATGCTAAACTTGGACGGCGGATATTTCACGAGCGAGCGAGTAATCGAGCAGTGGAATCCGCAAGAGAAGTGGCACACACCGAGAGAGGAAGCAGATGAGTTATCGCACAGAAGTGAAGCGCATAGCCAAGAAAGTGCGTAAGGGCGATGACCTATATGCCCTTGCGTCAGATAGCGAGTTCGTCACAGATCCAGGCTGGTTCAGCGCGGTTATGCGGGAGTCCAATCACCCCGAAGAATACGCGCACCTGACTGAAGCCTATCTGGAACCTGAAGAATGGGTCGCACTCACGGGTCACATCACGTTCTTTGCATTGTGCGCGGATGTGCGCCAATGCGTAGCGTCTTGAACACTCCCGCATTGAAGGAGCCGGACTTGACAAACTGTCCGGACAACTATAAACTGGCTGAGTCCTTTCGGACAAAAGCCCCAACTTCCATCCACATGGAGCTACACACATGAGCAATATCATTCCACTCGTCAACGCGACTACCGATGCCTTTGGCCCCGGTCCTCGTCTTCTTCCCACCCGCACCCTGGTATCCCAGGGAGTCACCAAGGATGAACTCAAGCCAGTCCACTTGGAAGGTGTGCGCGATTACCTCGCTCGCATGGCCCAGCTTCAAGAGCCGAAGGACTACGATATGTCCTTCTCGACCCTTCACATCAACTTCAACGGGGGCCGCATCTGGGGACAGCGCATCGGCCCAGGCGGGTTGGAAGGCGACAAGATGCTGATCACCAAGAACGCATTCGACCAGATGTGCCAGACCGGAAAGCTCATGCCCGCGAAGTTCGGGCAGGGACTCCTGGCTCAGTCGGCACTGGGAGAAAAGGGCGGCAAGCTCTCCACGATGTCCTGGGCACTGTGGTCGAAGGATAACTCCACGCCTCGCATGTTCCGCACGGCCAACATTCGGGACGAGAACAAGGCGATTGTGCCTTGTATCAAGGCTCAGGTGTCCAATGCCTACGCCAAGTACGACAACTTGGACTTCGTCCAAGACCTACTGGACCACGGGGGAGAACTCACCGAAATGCCGGTTCTCGACTTCCGAGTCACCGATCGAGGGATGCGACTTCGGTTCACGGATACGCCGATGGACGAGATCACCCTGGAGACTCCAGTGGCCATGTACGAAGCCTGGAACAGCGAGATCGGCCAGGGTTCGACTCTCATCCACGGTGGAGCGTTCAAGTACTGGTGCCTTAACGGGTGCGGGTCTTGGGAGGACAAGAGCACTTGGCGGTATCGCCACTACGGTGACACCCAGCGGATCCGCGACGGCGTAGAAGGTGCGCTTCATCAGATCCGCACCCAGGCGTCTGGAGTGCTGGAAGTCTACGGGCAGGCTCTCGACATCGCGATTGACGATGCGTTCGCCTTCATCGAGAAGCAACTCGCAGGAGAGTTGACCAAGGACCAGATCGCAAAGGCGCAGACGGCACTGGGAGACGAGACGACGACTCCCGGTGGGAGACTCGCCAGCGCGGTAGACGCAGTGACTCTGATCGCTCAGGAGTACGATATGTACGACCAGTTCGGAATCGAGAGGGCTGCGGGTCGGATGATGCGGCGAGGGCAAGCCATGGCACTCGCGAGTGGGAACAACAGGATTCAGATGGCTTAGAGCCTATTATGGGGCGGTGTATGTCGGCAGTCGCAACGGCACCGTCTTGGGGTCGGCTCACTCGGGCCGATCCCACCTCCTTTCCCTCTCCTGCCCCGTGCGAGTTGAAGTATTGCGGCAACGGGGCGTTCCCACTATCAGGAGCAAACACCAATGCAGCGAGGCATACCATGGCAAAGATACGATTCAACGACAAGCTATTCAAAGGCCATTTAGACGAGTGGGTCCAAGAAGTGTCCGACGATGATTTCACCCGAGCGTGGGAGATCGTGGTCGGATGTCTTGGCATCCACGCGAAGATGGACCGTCAACCCGAGCAATCATCACAACAGGCCAAGCGGGAAGCATACGAGGACTTCGCGCTGGCATTTGAAGGAGAAGCATCCACATTCACGATGGTAGGGATGTTGCACGAGTTCGATCAGATGTGCCCAGACACGTTCCGCGAAGACGGGACGTTTGAGGCCAAGATGAACGAGGCAATCGCAAAGGCGAGAGGTGACGTGTATAAAGCGCCCGCCCCACCACCAGTCTTCACCATCCTTGAAGGAGGGAAAGAATGAGTGAACGGATGTACGACTATCGGGTCTTCGTTCGGATGATGCAGAGAGCGGTGTCCGAAGCAGGAGACACTCAACTCAGTAGGTCATGGAAGCTGGTGCGGGGGTGCATCACCGTCCATGCGATCGTAGACAAAGATCCCAAGCAGTCTATAGAGCAGGCGATGAACGAAGCCTGGGATGACTTCGTGGCCGCATACTACGATCAAGAATGCACGTATGTGATGGATGCCCTTGCCATCGGGATGAAAGACTCTTCACCCCCTGGATTGGAGACACCCATCATCGTAGCCGTGGACGAGGCATACAAGGCCGCGTCACAAAACCCCAAACGTAAACGGGCGAAGAGAGCCCACAAGACAGACTCATTTCTCACCCTGGTTCAGGACGAACACCCATGATTGACACTGATCGAATTACAAAGCTCGCACAAGACCTCGCCGCGCTTCATAAGCGGAAGGAGCAGATCGAACTACTCATCGCCATCAATGAGAGCAACCTACTCAAGGCGGCGAGAGGAGAGACGCAAGAAGCGCCGAAGGCCCCACCGAAGGTGGAAACTGATGACCGGCCAATGCCCAAAGGAGTCTACCTGTCCAAGCGGCCAAGGAGAACCCGCAAGCCTGTGGTCAAGGGCAAAGAGGCCGTAGAGTTCCTCTACGTCACCACGGACTACATTGCCTATGCCAAGAAGCTGGGCATCGGAAGCATCGAGAAGAACGGGCACCCCCGCTACGATGACCGAGACGCTGTATGGCTCACTCGATTGGAAGCAGAAGCGTGCGCCAAGAGAGCGAGCAATCGTCGTAGTCGCCGCTGAGTAGAATCCCACCCTGACAATCCATCCAGACACAAAGGAGGTGGCCAGTGGCCATCAAGATGTTGATCACCCTGCAAGAGGAAGAGCACAAGGAACAAGTGCTCGCCATTCTGAACGAAGCCGAGGAGAACGGACTCCTCGACTTCCCCATCACTGTCAAGACGCTGCCCGAATCCGCTCGCATTCAGGTGCGTATACCCCCCGAGGTGAAACATGGCTAAGTACAAGATTCAAGCACAGCACACGGTCTATATCACCTACGTGGTAGAGGGAGAGAGCTTCAAGGAAGCTCGCGACAAGCTCTGCGCCCGAGAGATATTCACCACTTGGTCGAACGGGGAACTGTTTGGACCGAGCGTGGACTGCGAGTCGGGCATCGCAGTGGACTGGGAGGACACCAAGCAAGGCCCGCACTACGACTCGGACCCGTCGCCCACGGGGAGGCAGCATGTGAGCCAGGACTGGGAATGGGACGTGGTCTGTAGCAAGTGCGGCGAGTCCACCGGGCACTGGGAGGAAACCATCTCCCGCTCCTCGTATCCTGCCACGTTCTGTGATGACTGCGCTCCCGAGGAAGAGGAGGTGGCCAGTGCCTAAGATCGAACCGCGAGAGCATGAGATGTGGAAGGAACACGACCTCTCGCATGATCACGTCCTGTCCCCAGGACAGTATGACTCGTCACCCTATGACAGCGAGAACGACTCGCTTCACTGGTACGTCGAGCACACGGCTTCTGGCGAGACGGCAAGCCTATATGGTGCCCTGCACTTGGGCACTTACACGAGCGGGGAGGAGACAACCATCCCCGCACAAACCATGAACGAACTGCGACAGTGGGCCGATAGGCTCTCAGACGCAGGGCTTTACTGAGGATACGATGAAACAATCATTCTACGAGAACGGAATACAGGGGTTGGCGTACAACACCTCGGATGCGATGGTGGCCTGTGACCTCGATGACCCAGGGGTCCGAACCCTGGCGGCCAGGGTTGACATGCCCGAGGGAATGGTCGAGTTCCACATGAACGTGGACCGGCTTGGGTACGTGGACCCTGCGATGGGGCAGAAGGAGTTCGACCTTGCAGTGAAGGCCGCGAGGTTGTTCGTTGCAGCGCCCGAACTGCTGGCTGCACTGGAGGAGATTTTGGAAGGCAATCGCAACGGGTGGATCGCCCGTGTGGCGAGAGAGGCAATCGCTAAAGCGAAGGGAGGTGAGTGATGAGTAAGCGATACATCGGGTTCAACGACGTAACAGGAAACGATTGCAGAGAGTACGAGTACAGCGGTGGCTACGAAGACGGCATTGAGGACGTGCTCCTGCGAGAGATCCGCAAGAGAGGCGGCTTGATGGCGTTGATGGAACCCGTCGAGCCTTCATCCCATTGGGTCGGGTGCTCCCGCGTGGTGATCACCATTGGACCAGTAGAAGACGAAGGAGATGAGTGATGTGCCATCCGGTATCAAGAAACGAAGCGATAGAAGTCCTCACCCCAGACAAAACCAAAACCATAAGCCGGGTTCCTATAGCTCGCGCTGGATACCGGGTAGTCAGGTACAAGGGCCACTATCACCATCTACGTGGTGGTATCCGTACCCCACTGTGGATCTCTAAATATCCATACGGTAAGGCATAGGAGGTGAGTGATGGCTAACCATACCCCCGGACCTTGGCGGTGGGGCGGCCCAGAATGGCCGAACAAAGTCTTCTCGCAAGAGAGACACGCTACCCCGATGGTCGAGTGTAACTACATGGACGGTGACGCGGAAGACATAGCCAACGCACGTCTGATTGCCGCTGCACCTGCTCTGCTGGCTGCGCTGGAAGATGCACAAATCTGGCTGAACATCGCCCAGAACCTGCACCCATCGAGGACATCCCAGAAGCTGGTGAAAGCCGCGCACGACAGAGCCCGCGATGCAATCGCCAAGGCGAAGGGTGGTGAGTGATGGCTGAAATGATGACTCAAATGCCATTCGACCACGATGACCCGTACTTCTTAGCCCTCGACGAGATGGGAAAGCAGGACTTCAGGCATGGCTATGACCTGGGTACACGAAACCACGAGGGGTGGTTCAACGACTACGCCAAGGAGCTACGGGAGCAGGACGAGGAGAATGGAATCGAACATGACCCGCACCCCCTCGCAAGGGGCTTTCGTCGCGGGTTCAACTACTACATGAGATTCCTGGCACCACCGGGAGGTCGGGGATGAGTGACCAACCAGATAGGCACACGCGATTCATATCCGACCTGAGAGATCTACTGGAGCGGCATAATGCGCTGCTTGATACACCTGGGCCTGAAGGGATGACTGCTGTTCATGTCACGTACACAGACGTGCCGATCAACGAAATGTACCTGTACCCGCTCTTCACAGAGACGGGGGAGTTCTACGAGGAGCCACCAGAGGTGATCGAGGCGAAATACTCGGAAGAGGATCTGCTGGAGGTGGTCAACCAACTACAGAGGGAGGCTGAGTTGGTCGATGCGCTGAAAGAGTGCGTAGAGGAACTCAGCGATGTCAGCGTGTTCGGGCGAGGGATGATCGAGAAGACAATGCACGAAGAGATAGACGAGACGATCAAGCGGGCGAGGCTCCTGCTTGGCGAAGGAGGTGAGTAATGAGAACGATGTACCCATGGCAGACCATTCCACCTCATGTGAGGAGGTCGTTGGCGGAAGTAGAGACTGCTCGGGAGCTTGAAGTGATGATGAAGCGGCAGTGGGAGAAGGAAACCCAAGTTCGCGGAAAGGGTGGACTCGATACCTTCAAATGCTACCACGGTCACATGGAAGGGATCAGGAAGTGGCTGAGAACGGACAGGCGCGTGATTGAGATCAGCGAGACGTGCGTGTGGAGACTCACCGACACAGATCCCCAGTTCGATCGCTTGCCAGATCCAGTCCCGCAGAGCCCCGTGGGAGCGGATGATCTTCTCACGCTCAAGGGGAACGAGCTTCCTTTCCTTCCTAACTACACGGCCCCAACGATGGGAGTGATGTTCCACTTCGCCCCGAAGATCGTGGTCGAAGACATCACCCCAGCACAGGGTGGGATTGAGAGGAGCGGGCTCAGTGGTGGCATCTTCGTCTTTGCCGAGGTGGTCTGCACAGGGGTGGGACCGGAAAGCACGCCCCAACACGCTCTCGGGTTGAGCCTGGAAGAATACCAGCAAACGGTGTTCGATGCGTGGGCGAGGGGAGACGATAAGAGCGTGAGAGAACTGATCATGCCGGGGATCCAGGCAACCATGTGGACGCGCCATGGCATAGATGAGTCCGACTGGAGCAGAGCCGACATGGGAGACTGGAGGCCCGTTCTGTTCAACCCAGGCGGTGCGAGAGAGAAGGGAAGAGCGACCCAGACTTTCTCCTACCCCATCTGGAAGTCCGTCTTGGGTGGGAGCGGTACGACCCAGACCAGCATTCTGGATGACACAGGAGAGGAGGTAGTAGCAATAGACATGCTGGCGTTCCTCACTGCGTGCGTAAATGGGCTGGCGGCGATCTACGAAGAGCCTGACGTAGTCTTGATCGGAACGCGATCACGCAAGAAGAAGAGAAGATCCCGAGATAAGGTAGGAGGAGTACGGGGAGCCCGTCGCCTCACCCTGTCCGAAGATGGGACTCGTCTCGTGAAGCGCAAGTGGGTTACGCAGGAGGACTCAGATCCTCTCCTCCTCATCGAGGGCGGGATTCGGAAGAAGCCAGGAGAGCACCTCGTCACGCCACACTATTGGCACCCGTGGGTGAATGCCATTCGACCGAATGAGCCAGTCTACGAGACTCGGACCAAGGTCCGAAGAGACGGGACTGAGTACACGCAGTACAGGGTCAGGCGTAAGCGGAAAGGATGCGTCAGAGGCACTGGACCTCTTGTGATCCGCACTGAGAAGATGGTCGCGGGCGTTGATGACCTATGAATGACGTATACACATGGCGCACGTCATACTGAACGTAGCCTGTACGTCACTTACCCGTTGAAGTAGGGCAGTTTGACAGTCCGTCAGGACCAGATAGATTGTAAGTGTCTTCGGACAAAGGATCGAGTTGCGTTTCGTAGCTCGCCTATACCACCCACCCACGAAGGAGGCCCAATGGCTCTGATGAGCATCACCATCACTTGGGACGAGAGTCCCTCCACCCCCGAGCCACAGGTAGAGCGATCTGCCCGTGTGCGAGGCACCACCACCCTTCCCGTCGTCACCCGGTCGGCGCGAAAGGCAACCCGCTTCTGCGGCAGCGACAGCCTTGGCATCAGCAAGGCGATTGCACACCGCTCTGACCGCAGAGCCGCGAGGGCTGCCCTTCAGGCAGGCACCTACGAGAGATACGAAGCCAACTTCACCCCACTGCTCACTTTCTGGGAGATCGCATGAGCCCCGCACCCGCAACGATCGAAATCGAGGGCGTGACCATCACGCTGTCCGCTGACCAACAACTTGCCCTTCGGGCCTGCCTGGAGGAACTCAAGCGAAGCCGCCACGCGATCCTGTCTGGCGCTGCCGGGACCGGCAAGACCACCGTGATGAAAGCTCTGCTTTCCGCTTGGCCCGGTGGTGTGATGTTCCTGGCTCCCACTGGCAAGGCCGCCGTTCGGCTGGCCGAATCGACCGGGCGCGGTGCCAAGACCATCCACAGTTCCATCTTCGGGACCGTGGACGAGGAGCAGGAAGACGAAGACGAAGGCGGGAAGGAGAAGCTGCGCTTCGGGGAGCTTCACCCGCCCGAGGGCTGCACCTCCTCCACCCTGGTCGTGGTAGACGAGGCCAGCATGGTCAACACCAAGCTCGCCAACGAGCTTCGCACTGCCGTGGGTCAGGTAGGAGGAAACATCCTCTGGGTTGGTGATCACGAGCAGCTTCCCCCGGTCGAGGGAGGATGGGGTGTGGACCTCGCCAACGCGACCGGGAAGCTCACTCAGGTCCACCGTCAGGCTCTCGACTCTGCGGTCCTGAAGTTCGCCACCATGATCCGCGAGGGCGACATGGGACTGTTCGACACGTGGGGAGGCGATGTGACGAAGCAGAAGGTCACAGTCGCCAAGGCCGCTGCGTGGCGGGAGCGGGACACAGACCGAGTCCTCCTGACCTGGACGAATCGGATCCGCAAGCAGGCGAATGCTCTGATCCGCAAGTCCCGAGGCCACAAGGTAGGCGTGCCCGAGGTTGGTGAGACTCTGATCTGCACCTTCAACAACCACGACCTCGCGATCATGAACGGTGAGACGTTTGAGATCGAAGCCATCGAGCCCCACCCGGTGCTCTCCATCCTCTGCGAGCAGCCGATCTTGTGGGTCAAGCCCGTGGGGCGTCCGGACTTCGTGATGGCACCGCAGACGTTCGACGCCAGCAAGAAGTACCCTGACAGCCGCCGAGCCATGAGCGACCGAGCGATCTACCGCGAGGTCTGGAGCAACCTCTTCCTGCAAGGCAACCCTGCGGATGAGGCCAGCCCCATGGGAGAGTTCCTGCTGGAGAAGGGAATCAGCGTCTCGGACTTCCGCCGAGCGCGTAGCGAGGCCATGGACTATGGCGTCCAAGGCACGTGGGGCTACTGCCTGACCGTCCACAAGAGCCAGGGTTCTCAGTGGAAGGAAGTCGGGTTCATGTCCTGCCCCGGATTCCGGCGCAAGGGTAGCTACCTCACCCTGGAAGACAAGCGACGGATGCTCTACACCGCAGTCACGCGAGCCGAGTCGCGCCTCCACATCTTCACCCTCACCGCATAGGAGCGGAAATGCAAACAGACCACATCTGGTATCCTCGCCACCAGCATCCCCCCCGAGCCGTGGGCTTCGACTCCAATGGAGACGAGCTTTGGAGCGTCGAAGCGGCTCAGTCCCTGAACCCCGATGATGACAGCGGGCAGTGGCTCTGGTCCGACGAGACATCCATGGAACAGCAGTGGTTCGACACCATGGAAGCCGCTGTTGACCACGCAGAAAACCATCAATACACGTAGGAGGCACCATGCAAGGCGCACCCATCACCGACCCATCCCATATGTTCTCTTTCATCCTTGCGGGTAACGCAACCTGCTCTCTTCGTTCCAAAGGAACGGGAACCCACTACACCTACCGGATCAATCGCGCAAAGGCGAAGGAGGGGCAGACAGAAGCCCCGCTCCTGTGGTTCGTAGGACTACTCACCGGCCCGAACAATCAGCAGGACTACAGCTACATCGGCATCATCAGTGCGAAGGGCACCGATGACGTGCCCGCGTTCCGAACCACGGCGAAGACCAAGAATCCCAAGAGCGCGAGCGTGGAAGGCTTCAACTGGTTCAGTCGGACGCTCTTTGGAGCCGGAACCAAGCTGGGTCAGGTGGAGTTCTGGCACGAGGGCAAATGCGGAAGGTGCCGCCGCCCGCTTACCGATCCCGATTCCATCGCCTGCGGGGTAGGACCAGTCTGCCGGTCGAAAGGCTGGTAGGTCGCCATGTACGTCATCATGTACGTCATCATGTACGTCATAGTACACGTAGCATGTACGTCACAGGCCCATTGGTTTTACCCACTTTGACACTTTGTCAGGACACCATAAGTTGTTTGTGTCTCACGACAAAAGGCCCGAGGTTTGCTTGGGTCGATCCCCAACACACACATGGAGCACACACCATGGCTATCAGCATCCGAGAAGCATTCGACATGCGACTTTCCGTCGTAGAGTCCCTTTCCCCTCGTGTCATCCGCCCCCGCCGCAAGAAGGGCGAGTCTGACGAGGATCTCATCAACCGCATCGTCTCTGCCGATGTGGAATCCGCCCGCCTGATCCCCATTCGGGACATTGAAGCGGCTCTCTTCCACGGTCATGTGGGTCGCACTCCCACGTTGTCCGATTCCGAACTCCAGAGCGATGACGCGCTCGTGGAGTCCCTCATCAACGACCACAGCCGATAGGAGGCCCCATGACCGCAACCGCAACAGACATTCGCCCGAGCGCAGCGCTGGGCAAGTTCATCCAGATCACTCTCGGCCATTCGATGGACACGTACCAGACGTACTGGCGAGGGCTGTCCTTCACCGACAGGGGAGCCGGGAAGCTCAACACCATCGCTGGCATGATCTACGGGCTCGACATGGCCGGTAATCGCGAGCTTGCAGAGCACCTTGCTGGCGAACTCGATGGGCAACTCACTCGGCTCGCGCAGTGGGGGAGCCCCATGGAAGTCACCGTCAACGCCCAGGGGAAGGAACTCGTGGAATCCCGGTCCTTCCCAGACGCCAAGGTGATCCTGGGAGACGATGGAACCCTCGGCGGATTCACAGTCGGGTGGTATCGCGCAGTCACGAGGGCGAGAATGGAGGAGCACAGAGGCGACAGCGACTCCCTGGACGAGGCGAAGAAGCACTTCCGCATCAGCGATGACCTGAGCGAGACTCGGTACAGCTACCCGAAATGGGACACCGAGCGTCAGTGGGGTCCAGACGCCATCGAAGTGTACTACGGCTACGCATTCAACGGGGGTTTGCTGCTCCATGGCATGGGCCAGGAAGTCTTCGCTGTCGAACTCAATCCCAAGGCAGGACCGCACTGGTCCATCCACACCTGAGCCACACATGCCCTACTACACCCCAACACTTGAGGCACACATGAACATTCCAGAGATTCCATTGCATTCCCACGTCAGGTCTTTCGACTTTGCGCGTGGTCCGAGAAGAGACGGTCAACCCTGCGAGCTTTGGGACGACTATGGTCGAGATATCGAGGGAGAGAGCGCTTGCTATGTCGAGGGCGTGGTCTGCGCCATCGTCCAAGTGGGCGAACAGTTTGAGCACTTCAAGTCCTACGACTGTGATCGGTACGCGATTCGGGTCACACGCCGCGTGTTCAGCGGTCATGTGGTGCCGTTTGGAGAACCTGAAGGTCGAGAGTGGGTGTTCCCTCCCGTGAACGGAACACCAAGCAGCATGGGCAGATTCACTCACAATGTGGAGGTCGTATGAACCAGACACTACTCGATGACCTCAAGGCCGTGCTCACGGGATGGGAGAAAACTCTCGGCGTGGGCCTTCACTTCACCTTCGACGTGGACGAAGGACTTCACTTTCCAGATCTGGGTGCGGGTGTCTACCCCGCCAAGGTGGAACGGAAGACCATCGCCCGCACGATTGAAGTCGATGGGTGGCAAGCCTGGGCAGTCACCGGACAGCACGGTGGCTACTGGGAGCCCCCCGAAGACATCATCACAGAGATCGGCCCCCGCGTGTTGGGGCTCGCCAGCGGCGTTGCTGTGATCGTGAGTTGGTACATCACCAGCCAGATCGAGAACGACGTAGGCGCAATGCAGAACCATCGCGACTTCAACAACTCACCCGCACCCTTTTAGGAGGCACACATGAATCGAATCACATCCACAATCACCTTCGGGAACAACGTCCGCACCAGCGAGCAGCTCGACTCTTGGAAGCAAAACGCCAATCCTTGGACCGTACAGCTACGCTATCAGGGCCGCCAGTACACGTTCCCGTTCTGGACCGGCACGGGCTGGACCAGCGAGCCCAACGCCTTTGACGCCGCTCACTGTGTCCTCTCGGACGCAGCCGGGTTCGAGAACTCCCGCAGTTTCGAGGATTGGGCTGGCGACTACGGCTACGACACCGACAGCCGTGAGGCAGAGCGCCTCTACCGCGCCGTCGAGCGCGTCCACACCAACGTGAAGCGCCTTCTCGGCGCTGACTTCGATGACCTTGTCTGCCTGGACGAGGACGACCTTCAATCCCGGTGCAAGTAGCACCCGCACCCTTTTAGGAGCACACATGCACGTAAACTTCCCCGTAGAGATCACCGCTCTACCCGACTGCCACAAGCTCAGGGAGGATCTCGCTGACAATCTCGCGGACCTCGGCTTCGTGGTTCGGGTCAACCGCTTTGGCACCGGGAACGCAGCACATAGCGGCGTCCTTGCCGGGTGCGGCGTCAACTCCATCACCGTCGTGCGACCGCTGGAGCGCTGCACTACGAACCTGCTCGATGTCTGGAACAACCTTCCAGAAGGCGCAGTGTCCGTGGGCGGCGAGGCCCATCCCTTCCCATTTTCAATCAATCGCCCGTAGGAGGCACCATGACACAGCACACATTCACCCTTTCCATCAAGCACCCCACTCTCACGGGAGTGGAACTCGACATGACAAGCCTCGCAAGTGATCTCCTTAAAGATCAAGATGGCGATTACTGCACGAACGTCTACAACTACTCGATCGACGCGGGAGAGTTGGGGTACGTTGAAGTGGACCTCACTGACGTTGAAGTGGACGTGAATGACCTCTTGAACGACATCAAGGCTGACGCCCAGAACATGACAGTCGATGTCGATCGGTACTTCGATCTGTCCGACTGCGAAGTAGAGGCGCAGGTGACGCTACAGTCCGTCAGGGAGGCGTACTGTGAACAGCACGAGGTCACAGGATCGCAGTACATCGGTGCCGTGGTCGAGGAGTACGTGCAGTCAGTCAGAGAGGCGGCAGCGCAGAAGTACCTCGACCAGGGCAAGGAAAGCCGAAAGCTCTTCGATGGGGCGATGGAGGAGATCGATGAGGAGCGCGCCAGCTTCGCCAAGAAGGAGCGCGACCTCGTTCGGTTCCGAAACGACCTCCTGTGGGCCGTGGGCGTGATGTCCAACATGCAGCTTTCCGATGAAGCGCAGGAGCGGATTCGAGGCATCCTGAGCGTGATGAACGAGACGAGCGAGACAGACGAGAGCGAGGAAGTGACACCTATGGACACCGAGGAGGTGGCGTGATGCAATTCGGATACTGGAACGACGAAGTGACCAAGAGCAAGGCTGTATGGGGTGCGCGGGCTATCTGGCCAAACCGCTATGGACCGGCCAACTTCCCCCTCGACCTACTGCCCGACCGCCAGAACTACAACGGGGACGAGTCTCTGTGGCCCTTTCTCAAGGGCGAGCTGAACAACGGTGTGCTTGAAGCCGTCCAGGCGAGAATGGCGGGATACGCCTTCCGGGGGATGGTGCGTCCTGACGAGGCGAATGAGGTGGTTCTCTACGAGAACACCGTCCTAAAGGCAGTCGGGAACAGCAATGGCAGTCACGGGTACTTCTACCTGAGCGTATTCCTCAAGCCCGTGGACTTCGACAAGCAAGTCACCGACGATAGCCGAGTGGTAGCGCGGCCCGATGGATCTACGGACTACGAGGGCGGTGAGTTCCGCTGGGACGCGCCTCGTATCCCTGAGATCGGGGAGCGCATCATGCTGAACAGTAGGTCGAATGCCGATGCTGGAAGCATGGCGACTGTTGTGAGCTACGCCATCGAGCACCACTTTCTCTTCCTGATCGTGGATATTGACGGGGTAGATCTGGGCACGCAGGGCAAGGAAAGAGATCGAGCGCACTGTCTCTCGGCCCTGCGCCAGGAAGAACCGACTTCTCACTATCACGGGTTTATGCCCGTGGACGAGATGAGAGCAGATCCCTCCTCCAACCTTCACCTTCCACGAAGCGGAACCGCCCGCGTGTGGGTGATGGGACGGGAATGGGACGAAGCTCCCACGGACTGACGATTTAGGCGTGGCGTAGGTGGCATGTGAGTGTGTGCCTCTACGCTACCTACGTCACGTCCTTTATCCCTACATGATGTACATGACGTGCATGTGTGACGTGCGCTGCGACGTACACGTATCATGCACATGACCCAGGCATTGGATTAGCCGACTTTGACAATCCGTCACGACCAGATAGGTTGTAAGTGTTCTCAGCGAACAAAAGGTCCGAGGTGTGCTCGGAACTTACCCACACAAAAACCCACATGGAGGCCATCATGGCTGCAAGCAAGAACATCACCCTTTTCTCCCTTTCCCCCAGCGACCGTGGTAACTTCGTTACCAAGAAAGAGGCCCGCACGCAGATCCGCGAAGCGCTGTCCAACGCTGGACTCAAGCTCGGACTGTTCACCAAGGTGAACAAGATCGTCAACGACCGCGTGATTGACGTGTTCACTGCGCCCCTGACCATTGACGAGAAGGTTCTCGTGAGTGCGGTTCGCGGTGTCGGCAACCCGGTCACCATCAACGTCACAAAGGCGAAGCTCAAGAAGCTCATCGCGGCTGCGAAGGCTGCGGAGGCCGAGAAGGCAGAGGCGAAGGCTGCGAAGGCTGCTGCGAAGGCCGAGAAGGCTGCTGCGAAGCCTGCTGCGAAGCCTGCTCCCACCCCCGTGGTGACCGAGGATGCTGGACTCCCCACCACCATCGAGGAGATTGCGCTCCTGGGCATGGACCAAGCCGGTGAACTGCTGGGCTGCGCTCCCCGCAAGGGTGGCCTGACGGTCGCGCAGCTTCGAGAGATCCTCGTCGCTGGCAACATGGACCCCAAGGGCATGTCCCGCGCTGACCTCATCGAGGTCATCATCGGTGGAGTTGACGTTCTCACGTGCCCGGTCGATCTCGATGACGAGGACGAGGCCGAGGAGAGCAAGGTCATCACGCTCTCGTCCATCATGGCAGACATGAACATCTGAGACTGTCGAAACGCCCCCTCGGGGGCGTCTGTCGGAACTGACCCCCCGGCACTGATGAGACAGGTCAATCGCACACACCCGAGGTACACATGCCCGATCGCAATAGGCACTTTCCCGTTATCCTGAGCTACACCGGACCCGACGGGAAACCGGTCCGTGTCCGTGTCAACAACAGTAGTGAGGCGGAAGCCGCCTTTCCGCGTATGTTCCGTGACTGTGGACGTGATGTTCTCTACTCAGTCGATAGATTCCCTGACGCGGTAGAGCTGAAGGAGAGATCATGAAGAAGGACTCCAATCCACTTCGCCACCTGTTCGCCATCACCCATGCGCTGGACGACAACAACGACATTCGCAAGCTCGATCGCCCATGGAGGTTTGGCCGCCACGAAGGACAGCCCGGCGCGGGAACTGCGTTCCAGTTGTTCGATGATGATGGCAACCTCATGGCGCGTGGTCGAACCTGGGACGACGGAAGCGGCGACGAAGCCTTCGCGCCCCTGGATTTCGCCATGGGCGAATGGGGAGCCACGACCATGAAAGTCTACGAGCAGCACCCTGACGGTCAGTGGCGCTGGTCAATCCTCTAAACCCACATTCACACTCCACAGGAGGCACACATGCCATTCGACATCACAAACCCCACCAGCGTGAAGCGAGCCGCGAGCGCGTTTCACAAGTCCCTCACCGTCATTGGAGACAGTCTCCTGGCTGCGGGTGACAAGAACTACCCACAGTCGAACGCCTTCGTTGTCAGCGACAGGCACTTCAAGGACCATGGCCCGAAGCGCATGACATTCGGGTCCGTCTCGCCCACGCGGATAATGCTCGCCCAGAGCAAACTCAGCAAGTCGATCTACGTCTCGGATGGGTCCATACTGCTCGGCCCGATTGCCCAGTACAACGACGAGGGCACGAACTTCCGCGACATCGTGGACTGTGATGGGGTGCTCCCCCGCGAGACAGAGCAGATCGAAGTGACGGACGAGCGTTCTAAGAACGGCCACTGGGTCCTCGGTGTATGGAAGACACTCCCGGTCGATCATGAGGACTATCTCCCGACCGACCATGAGAACTACCCAGCCCGCAAGCTCTACGATACGGGGGCGTATCTGAATCCCGTCTACCTCGCCACGGCGCTGCTCTACCTGAAGAAGCAGGGGGCCGATACTGCATCCTTGCGCCTTACGCAGAAGAGCGACGATCATCTCGGTCCCATCGTGATCCACGGTTCGGGTGACTCCATGGCAGTCATCATGCCCATGCGGGCCGACTGATGACCAGAGACGACATCCTCGCAGCCGCGTTTCTGCTGCTGCTCATCACCATCTACGCATTCACACCATTCCACTAAGCCCTGGAGGGCACCATGACCATCGCACGCATTCAGTTCCAACCCGGCAACGGGACCAACTACGACATCCTCTACGGGACCTACAGGCCAGGAAGCTACCTCTTCGTCTGGCTGGACCGAGGTGGCTCGGGCGGTCGCGCCTTCCGCTTCGACGAGGGCCAGTTCATCGCAGCCGGATACCTCGCTGAGAAGATGGACCTTGGCGGTTGGATGGGAGATGTGTACGCGCTCTGCGCCTTCCTGAACACCCAGGGTCACACTGCCGAGGCAGCAGGGCGATTCGACCAGCAGGGTCAGTACATTCGCCCCAACGTGTCTCGGATGCCGCTTCCCCCTGCTTAAACCACTGACAGAGGGGCGATAGGGCAAGAATCGAGAGGTTCGTGTCCGCTTTCGCCCCACCCTGTCGTTCCTGCCAATGAACGAAGGAGAATCGTAAACCATGAGAGTAGAAGAACATATCGAAACGATGGCAGACGCCATTCATGAGCTTGGATTGCAGGAGCAAATCTGCGACGACTTGAAGCAAGAGTTGGAGTGGATGATCGACAAGATGAACGAGGTGCTGTTCTGCGTCGAGGCAATCCGTCCCGGCATGGCCGAGCGTATGCGCGTAGCAATCGCGCAGGATGCGGATGAAGAGATCAAGGGAACAAGGCGAGCGAACAGCATGTATCTGGGCAGGTTGATTGACCAGATAATGGCAGATGAACAATGACAGTGTTGACCTACGGGCGCGTATACGAAGACTGCACCGAGAAAGAACTGGAGTATGTCCAGTTCGCTACTGCGAGAGTGATTCCAATCAAGAGCGTGCGCGAAGCGAAGCAGAAGCTCGCTTCTGCCGTGCGCTCGATCAATCGAATGAACTACACGTACAGTGGCTGCGACTGGTGCGCCGAGCACGGCGGGGGCGTGATCGAGATGGCAGAGGAACAGCACGAAGCCAAGCTGGCGATTCAATACCTCCTGGCAGCGGGAGAGGAGATCAAGATCAATCGCGTGTGCGAAGGGTGTTTCCACTACGATGCTACGCATCTATCGGTGGACTCGCCCGACGAGTTCAGTCATCGAACGTATGACGGATGTCACGAGGCTCTATGTGACAAGTGTGGCGACCTTCCCAAGCGTAAGGCATGGGATCGAGTGCCGCTCAATGACGATAACCAAGACGCAGGGATCTGGTTCCTGCAAGAACTACATCTAAAGGAGGTCCATTATGGGACTTGATCAATACGCATTCGCCCGAAAGGGAGACGAGAAAGTGGAAATCGCCTACTGGCGGAAGCACGCCAACCTGCAAGGTTGGATGGCGCAGTTGTGGTCGAACAAGACCGGCAGGAGAGGCGATGACTTCAACTGCGAAGAGCTACCTCTCCAGATGCACAACATCAACTCGCTGGAGAGGGATCACAAGAACCTCGACCGCGCTACTGGGTTCTTCTGGGGAGAGTCTCATCCAGAGGATGATGAGATCACCGAAGCGTTCATAAACGCAGCGAGGCGATACCTGCTCGACGGCTACGAAGTCTACTACTACTGTTGGTACTGAGGATGGCTATGATGAGCACCAAAGTTAACCCGCAGAGGCAGCTATTCCGCCATGTACCTGATACGTCTGAGTGGATGGATGAATCACTGATGCCATGGAACCTGACGGATACGCTCCCCGGCGAGAAGGAGAGTTGGGAGTCTCTTCACTATGATGTGATGTATGCCCTGGACGACGGGGTACTCACACGAGAAGAAGCTCGGTGGTATGTCGGCCTAATGGCCGAAATGTTCAACGCGGAGGAGACGCGAACGCCACATCACGTTTTCACCGCTCGCTGGTGCTTCCTGCACTACGAACCAGGGGAGGCGTGATGGAATACGACTTTGATCGCTACGATGACGCGAACGGGAGACTGAACGTCGCGGCAGTGGGCAAACTCGGTCCCGAGGGGATCTCCCATTCCTTCCCTGCCGTGCCTCAGCGGTACTTCGCAGGTGACGGCTTTGCCGTCGAGGAATCACTTGATCTGAGAGAGTCTGGACTGTTTCAGCCCACGACCTACGTGATCGAAGACAACGGTCAGGAGTACAGGATCTGGAAGCTCACGGTAAAAGGTCGAGCAGCAGTCCACAACTCCCAGGCGGCGTAGTCTTGACATGACAGGACAGGTTAGATAGAGTCAGGACGTGGGAGTCATTTTGTGGGGTTCCCGTGTGTGGATAAGTTCAGTGATGTGTGTGGGCGGCTCGGGAAACCGGGTCGCCCTTTTACTCATCCTTCTTTCCCCGGCGCGATGGGACTCTTCTGCCCATGGCTCGGAACAGAACTCCACGCGACCATTCGCTGAACGACTTGTCCAGTCCGGCAGCATAGGTGCGTAGAATCCGTTCTTCCTCTTCACTGACAGCAATCGAAACAGCGTGGCGTCGAGTCTTGTGCTTGGGAACGCGCCTGGGTTTTTTACCTCGACGCCGATTGGGTAGCTCTTCTCTCGGGAGTGGGTTTACCTCTTGCGGCGCTTCCCACGAGCCCGCTTCCAGTGGAGCTTCTTTCCCGTCTGGCTCGGGTTCAGGTTCCGGTTCTGCTGGCTTTTCCGTCTTGGGTAGCAGGTTCGGATGCTTCGCGTAGAAACGCGCAGCCACCTTTGAGGTTGGGGAGTCGTTAGACTCAGACGGCTCCGTCCCCCGAGGAGAGGAGCTAAGTTGTTTATTCCACAGAGAAAGTCGCTTAGTCATGTTATGATAATAGCATAGATACTCGTCGCGTGCATAGACGCGCACGAGGCATGGGAATAGTGTCTCGACAAATAGGAGAACTCCATGCCCCGAAAGAAGAACGAACTGCCTGAACCTCCCGCAGAGGACACGGTTGTCAACAACGCTGCATTGCAGCTTGATGAGGATGACTTTGAGGACGAGTTTGAGGATGAATCTGGCTCCGGAGGTGGGTTTGAAGCTGAAGTTTCAGCGCTTAATGACCCCGATGTAGAGCATCTGGGAGAGCCTCCGCGCATTGGTGGTGGGGGCTTGTCACGGCATGAAGATTTGTTCGGTCAGAGTGCCGAGTACGCAATGGGACGAGCCATGTCCCCGCGTCTTTACTCTCAAGCAGCCCAGTTCCCGACTTGCTCTCAGCTTCGGGTCTGGAAGTGGGAGAACGGAATCCCGGTGGGATTAGGGGCCATTGACGCTCAAGCTACCGAAGAGGACTTGGTCCGTAGATTTGGGTCCGCTATGCCAAAGAAGGGAGACGGGCGAGCGCAGTTCAAGATGCGTCCTATTGACATCCGAGGCCAGGAGTTAGGGCAAGAGGTCACACTGGTCATTTCTGAGCATCATGCGGCCATCCAGTCGCTGCGAGCGCAGGAAGAAGAGGAAAGAGCGCTGAACGGAGGGGGACCGGGAGGCGTCCACTTTATCAATGGAGGCCAAGGAGGAAGCGAAGCATACGGAGAGATGGGTCGGATGTTTGAGCACGCCTTGGAAGCGGCAGAGTCTCGATCGAGCGCATTAGAGGCGGCTCTGGAGCGAGAACGAGAGCGGATTCGTGGCGAAGACATCCAGAGGGCGCAGGAGAGGGTCGATCTGGCCACCAATGCCGCGCAGGGGGTGCAAGCCCTTACTGAACGCATGATGAACGATGAGTCCAACCGGGCCAGCCGCTCTATGCAGATGCAGAACCAGCAGTCTCAGACGTTGGTCACCACGCTCACGAGCATCTTCAGTCAGCAGCAGTCGATGATGCAGCAGTCTGCGGATCAGCAGCGCAGGGCAGATGAGTTTCGTTTGGAGCAGGAGCGTCAGCGGGCAGACCGAGAACGCCAAGCCTCCGAGGAACGTCGGACTCAGGAAATGCGGGACTCTATGGATCGCCGCCAGCGGGAAAGAGATGAGGCTGAGGGTAAGAGGCAAGCCGAACGCGGGGAGGCAGATCACAAGCTCAAGGTAGAGCGTGAGGAGGCACAGCGTCGGTTTGAGCAGCATAGGCTTGATCTGGAGGCGCGACTCACGCGAGAGCGAGAGGAAATGGAGCGAAAGGAACGGAGAGAGAGGGAAGAGTCTGAGCGCCGAGAGCGCTGGATGTCGGAAGAGCGGACGCGGAGGGAAGAACGCCTGTCCCGTGAGCAGACCGAGAGGGAAGGAGAGCGGCGTCGGCAGCATGAGCGGATGCTCAAGGATGCGGAGATCTCAGCCCAGAGGGACAGGGAACATGCCGAGCGCATGATGCAACTCTCCAAGATCGAGATGGATAACAAAGCGCAAGCGAGCGGGATGAATGTCCTCGGAAACGCAGCGGGGCTGCTAAAGCAGTTCGGTGTCGAGCCTACCGACATCCTTCCTCGTATCTTCAGCCCTGCTGAAGAAGAGAAGGGAGGAGGGTGGATGGATGCTCTTCCGAGCTTGCTCGGAGCGGCAGCAGAGGTCGCTAAGGCCAGTATGTCGGCAAGGTCCGATCAGAAGCAGATGGCTCAGATGCAGCGCCCTGCACTGCCTCCCCCGGATTTCCAGAATCCAGATATGTTCGCCGCAGATCCCTTCTCCACTCCACGAGAAAGGGAGATGTTCCAAGCTCCTCCGACCGCTTCGGAAATGCCTCTCCCACCAGAGGTCATGGAAGCGGAAGCAACCGAGTCAGTTCCACTGAATACGGAGGCTGTCGCGCCGAACAACTTGGCATCCGTAGCTGCCGAGGCTGGGGTGCCACTAAAAGTCCAGAAGGACGCTCGCTTAGAGCTACGGAAGCTGGTACGGAAACTGGGTGACTCCGAGCAAGACAAGTGGCAGCAGCACATTCTCGTCTCACTTCAGAACGAGTTGGGCATCTATCACTACGTGAAGGGTGTCACGGTGAAGGCTGCATTGCTGGAGGCAGGCGCACAGCCTGACTTGGCCACTGCCGTTTGCATCTCGATGCAAGGCTCCGACTTGGTCCCTGACGACCTTCCCTACGAGTGGAGTGACTTGTCATGATTGTCCATTTAGAAGGGAGTAGCGACGAGGTGGCAAACATGCTCCGGGCTTTGGCAGGCCCTTTGGCTCCGGTGCCGTTCCCCGTGGAACCCGCCCCTCCTATAGAGCCCCTCGTTGCGCCTGTGGAGTGCCCCGAATCATTCAAGACTCTCGTCTTGGAGTGGTGTGAGGGGTTTGACTTGAGCGGTACAAAACACTGGGAAGATGACCCTCGCGCTCCTACCTCTTCAGATCGCTCCGATGCTCTCTTCAAGTTGGCTAACTCTCGATCGGCTGGAGCGGCGCTCCGGTGGATCAAGTCGAAGGAAGGGCTAACGATGGCTGTATGGACTCTCATGGGTGAACCCATGGATACCCATCAAATGGAGATAGCGCGGGGTGTTGCCGTGAACATGACCCAAGTTGGCAGTAGCCGTTTCCCTGATCTCTCCGCTCTCTTAGAACATTTTGACCCTTTCAAGGATAAGTAGACCATGGCTATTGACCACAATGACCTCTTTGTATGTTCCCTCTCCGGAGTCGAAGCTCCGGAGGAAGAAATCCTCCCCGATGACCTCGCTGATTCCCTGGGCCTCCTACCTCTAGGGTGGACAAGGCTCACCATTGATCGCCGCTTGCCCAGTCAAGACTGGCAAGAAGTGCAGCGGGTGAAGATGATATTGGCCGAAGCTGCCTTACAGCAGCTTCCCAAGGAACAGCAGGTGGCGGAGGCTAAGCGCACAATACAGATTCAAGTTGCCGCCCAGTTCGCTGCGCTGGAAGCAACCCTGAGCCCTTTTAACAACCTCCAAGAAGTGCTCTTCCTGGCCCCTCCGGAGCTTGATCCAGCGTTGGCAAAGGAGTTCTTCGACATCCGAGATCGCCTTGGCCTTCCCGTCCCGCCTGACGAAGAAGAGGAAGAAGAAGAGGGAGAGGGAGAGGGAGAGGCTATAACGGAGGTCGAGCCTTCTGAAGGATAGCACTCGCTTTTGTTTAATAGCACTCCGCCGCGTGGTCTGGTCCTGCATCTTGTAGTAGGGTCAACGCACACGACGGAGTGTTGTCTTTATGAATGTATCTCGCCGCCTTAACGCCAAGTCTAAGCGGATCTCGCTCGACTCGCCCAAGGTACACCACATCCCTGCGTGGGGAGATTACGAAGATCCCAAGCGGATGGACGTGATTGCCCGGATTGCGGAAATGAGGGGAAGAGATCCACGCATCGCTACCCTGGCAGTGAGCATTCTGAAGAAGGCCGGAGTCCAGCCCCGAGACTACAAGGGGCAGGCTGCGGCATTGCTCCACTGGGTCCAGCACGATCTGTACTACGTCAACGAACCGGGAGAGAGGCTACAAGACCCTCTCTACACCCTGAAAGTAGGCTACGGCGACTGCGATGACCTCGTCATCATGCTCGCTACTCTTGCTGAATCTATTCGGCTTCCTTGGAAGCTGGTCATCAGTGGGACGAAGAAGGGACAGAAGGTCCGTTACCACCAGGGCGAGAAGTTCCCTGGAGGAAGGAAGAAGGGCTACGACTGGTCCCACATCTACATTGCTTTAGGGGATCGACCTTTCGTCCCTCAAAAATGGTACTACGCTGAAACGACTGTCCGAGGCGCCCCGTTGGGGTGGGATGTCATCGAGGGGGACCATTCTCTATTTCCCGAACTCCAACCCAATTACGGAGCTACCATGTATGGTTTTGCTGCAAATACCGACCTAAACCTCAGTCTGCCGTCCACTCTCGTCTCTGATTCCCCTGTAGTATCGAGGGGAATGGACCACGGCGGATTACGCCGTCTCCGTCAGTATGGACCGCCTCGGGGTCAAGTCTCGACGGGTCAATCTTATCGTGCGGATCCTGTGGGGAGTGCCAAGGCTGATATGGTAGCGGTTGTCGTAATGCGGGCAGACGGGAAGATCCTTGCGCTACACCGCCAGAACACTCTTGACTTTCAGCCTGACAAGTGGGATCTACCCGGAAGCAAGACTGGTGGGCTTCCAGCCCGTGCCGCTGCTGTGAAGATCTTGAAGTCAGAAGTGGGAATGAAGGTCAAGCCGGAACGGTTGGAGCGTTGCTCGGCTATCTTCCATCCCGCTGCTGGGACTGCGATGTTCTTCCTGCTCCGCCTCAAGAGCGGGGAAGCACAGAAGCTCAGCATCCAGATCGCCTCCAAGGAGCATCAAGCATGGCAGTGGGTGGACCGTAGCGTCTTGCTCCGTGACTTCCAGACCGCGCCTTACGTTCAGATGGCTTTCCGAGCGTGCTTCCGTCCGTCTTCCCTGAAGACCCACACGAAGAAGATGGTGGCGCAGTCCGCGACTCCAGTCACCGACGGCACTCTTACGAGTGCCCTGATTTTCACCGATTCGGTCGCCCAGAACCTGAGTACAAAGTTCACGGGATCTATGGCTCCGACCTTCGGCGGATATGGCTTCATCGCAGAGGATAGTTTCCTTAGCAACGAGTATTTCGGTCTTCCTCTCTGGGGAATCATGCTGGCAGGCGCGGGCGTCTACTACTACACCAAGAAGTGACGTAGATGTACTACGGCTACCATGGATACTATGGCCAGAGCCCCGGAGCGATAGCTGGAGGGGCCACTGCGGCAGCTTCAGGGAGTAAATCTGGCCATGTAGATGCTGACCAGTTTCTCGGGATCAACTGGAAATCCATAGCTATCGCCGTTACCATCGGTTCGCTGACGGCAGTTCTGACGCAGCTTTCGCTAGAGCACATCAAGGACAGAAAGAAGAAGAAGGTTAAGTCACACGCCTTGACCTTCAGTCGTCCTTGGGACACCTGGGCAGAAGAATGAGACGCAATCCTCGGAAGAAAAGAACCCCTCGTGCTCCGAGCCGCCGCTCTGTCCCGGCTCAGAGTGCCAAGTCACGGAGGACCACGAAAGGGCATCGTCGGAAAGAGCGTCCCTATGCAGCCGCAAAAGGCCGAACTCGGAAGACGAAGCACAAGGGGCAGGCTCGATACAATCCCTACCTGAAACACACTGCATTCAGTGAGGCCGAGAAAAAGGACATCCGTAGCCAAGTAAAGAGGGAGGAACGGAAGACCCAGCGAGTCTTGAAGGCGTGGAGATCGGAGCTTCAGAGCGCTGGGAAGACGAAGCTCCCTGGTGACGACGAGATAGTGGAGATGTCTCAGAACTACGCTCAAGTTGTGGTGGCGGGAGAGCACCCCGAACTGCGGAGCATAGCGCAAGCTGACACTCCGCCCCAAGAGCTATTGGTCAAGCTATTGCCGGGGTTCAAGCGTTTCTTCAAGGACTCCAAAGACTTCACGGATAGAATGAAGGTGCCCCTTGCCCGAGCGAGAAAGGCAACTCTCGCATCTGACAAGAGAGTAGGGAAGCTCGCGATGCTGGTAGAGGAGCAGCAGGCTGACGAGGCCAAACTTGCAGAGTTGAAAGCGCGTGCAGCCGCGATGTATGAGGATGAGGATGAGGATGAGGATGAGGATGAGGATGAGGAGGAAGGAGAGGGACCAGATTCGGAGACGGCAGCACAGATCGCAGAAGACTTCGGAGAAGAAGCGGAAGAGGAGCAACTCGCGGAAGTTTCTCAGCGCAAGAAAGCATCGGAGAAGCGCAAACAGGAGATCAAGCGAAAGGACGAGTCGGAGGGGTACGAGCCTCCTGTCTATGCCGAGTCTCAATCGGGCAGAGATCGAAAAGACCGGTATGGGCAGTATATGCTTACGACCCGTCGGACCGATGTCCGTCCGACAATGGAGATGCTCGGAGAAGCCAGGGAGGATGTTCTTCTCTTTGTCCTACAGGACGGCACTACCCAGATGTGGATGAAGGGATCTCTCACTGAGACGATGACGAGAAGTGAGAGGACTCCGTCATGGATCATCGCCCAGCGGTTTGCGAACCATTGGAGAGGGTTGGGGCCAAGTGGAAACATCCGCCCAGACCGGAAGAAGTCTCGGGGCCGGAGCAGGGTGTTGATTGCTATAGAGCCTGCTCGGGATGAAAAGGGTAAGGTGATTCCCGGCCAAGAGACGGGCTACAAGGTCATTCACGAAGCCATCGACGCCATGCGTCCGAAGGGAAGTCCACAAGGGCGACAGATGCCAGACTTCCCCCTACCGAAGCTCGGGGACAAGTCTACCTACGAGCGCAAGGGAGAGTGGACAAACAATCCCAAGGGAGGAACAATGAAGAGAGCGAAGCGACGTTCAGACGAAGAGAGAGCCTACCAACGTACTCTCCGTCGCCTTGCACAGCATAGCCATGGGCTCACCCCTCGACAGGTCGAAGAGTTGTACGGGAGAGGTCAGATCAAGCAGTGGATGAAGCACGGTCGGAGAGGCCCGCTCTACCCTGGACTCAAGAAAGAATCGGCCCGGAAGAGACGGGCGGAGGGGAAGAAGATGACACGCAGGAAGAACCGGGCTGGGATCGGTCTGGCAGGTATGAACGTGACCGGTCTGACCAATCTCAAGATTGTCAAGAAGGGCTCCGGATACGGGTTCGCCGGGAAGCCGGGAGCGGCCTATCACGGCACCCGAATCCCCTCTGACATCTACCCAGACAGAGCGACCGCCGAGCGGATGCTCCGGGCGGCGAAGGATCTGGCGAGAAAGCGATCCGCCAAGCACAAACGGGAGGTGGTGTCTCGGGGTGGTGGATTCTTAGACCTGTTCAATCCCAGAAGGAATCCCTACGGAGGGCTCGGTCCCGATGAGATTGACGAGGTCGCAGAGAGTCTACCCAGGCGAACGACTTGGCAGGATGTTTCCAGCCTGAAGGGACTCTCGATGGAAGAGAAGAGTCAGGTCTGGGCAGCGTTCAAGCTCCGAGTGGGGAGCTTCAAGGCGTGGCATCGAACACGCGGAGCGGAGACGCGGCCTCGGCGTCCCTTCAGCGCCTTTAATCCCCGGAGACGAAAGAACGCCGAAGCGGTCTGGCATGTGTGGGGAGACGATCCGCGTAGACGACGGAGTGGGGAGCGATACAGTACGTTTTGGAACTTTGTTGGGCCTACCAAGGCGTCCGTACTCAAGGCAGCAAGAGAGGCCGGAGTGGTGATCCATAAAGAGCACCAGCAGGTAAGGAAGGCGGCACCGGGAATGAGCTTCTTCGTTGTGGACAACGAATCTCGTGTCGGTCCTGCGGATGGATACACCGAGATCGTGGAGGCTCCAAGTCTGGCAGCGGCCAGGAAGCACTGGAAAGGGGATGATGTGAGGGAGTGGCGCGGGCGCGGGTACGCGAGCGGCGGTTCGATTACCTCCGACCCCGGACCCCCCAGCCGCTGGCAGGGGAAGCGTCGTCGCTGACGATGACCGGTGGGCGCGGGAAGAGCGTTGACATTTCCGCACCAAAAGCATAGGCTTCCGGCATGGGAACGAACCACGTTGAGATCGAAGAGTTCTTGAGCATTCAGCGGATTGAATGGGCCTATGGCCGAGCCGTCAGAGCACAAGAGCAGCGTAAGCAGCATGTAGCAGACGCAGGGTGGCGGGCTGCACGGGCGAGGGATGGTCGTCTTCTCAAAGCTCTGGAGATCGGGGCGGAGAAGATCGGCCAGTTATCCGAGTCGCAGAACGGACAAACGCGCCGTTCTTCTTCCGCAACGGAGGCTGAGACTGTCGAGCATACGGAGTCCACTCTGTGGAAAGAAGCCTATCGTCTGTGTGACGAAGGTCAGCCGATTCGGAACTTTGAGTGGATCTACGGAGCAGCCGCTATCCTCTGTGGGTACGTGGACTGATGCCGATACTTGATCCTCCTCCTCATCTCCATGCGGCTAAAGACGAATACGAGAAAGCTCGTCAAGAGATTGTTGACTACATACAGACGACTTCGACAGCGCGAGCGCAAGTAGCGGCGGAAGGCCACATTCGGCAGGTTTTCAGTATCCTGAGCGCCGAAATGTCTCTGGCCGGAGCATTAGGGCAGATCGACACCGTGAGGCGGCTGGGAGAGATGGCTGAAGCACTGATGCACGCGGAAGCTACGCTTCATATAAGTGAGACTGAAGACTACCAACGACGCTTCGGTGATGAAGTAGGCTCCAAACTGGACGCAGCCCTCCGAGAAACATAGCACTCCGGTTCTGCCCAAAGCGTTGCTCTAACTCTCCTACATCGGTATGCTCCAGCCCGTAGCCTGGAGGTTTCTGTGTCATTTTATGGAGCCGAAGTAAGTTCCCCAAACCCAGCGATTCCACCCTTGATTAAAGATCAGGTGGCATTGCTATTGGTCGCTAAGACAAGTGCGGCTGCACGGGGGGATCTGAAGAAAGTCCGGGTTCTGGATTTGGAGATCAAGAAGCTCCTTGCGGAGCACGGCGTTGTCCATCCACCTGACTTTTCTAAAGTCCACCCTCCTACCCAGTCTCACATGGCAATGGTGAAGGAAACGCGGACACGGGATGCCTATCTCTCCAAGTATGGAGTTCCCGTATGGTTCCGCACTGGATACGACAACAGAGTTCGGGCGCAGTTGTGGCTCCGCCTCTCTCGCAAGTTCCGTGATCACTTGAAATCGGAACACCGAGCCGGGAAGTTGGAGTACTACTACCCGGCTCCTTCCTTCTGGGCCAAGCGGATCAAGCCCTCCGACTATCGGGAGCGTGCAATTAGCCCTGGCGAGATCCAGCAGATCGCTGCGAAGCAGGGGGTAGATCCGGCTCTGGTAGAAGCAACGGTATCGGGCCTGGAAGCCCAAGTAGCAGAGGTTGCTGACATAGAGCAGGAGTTAGCCGCCGAGGATGTTGAAGCAGCCGCCCTCATGGGGACGCTAGAGCCGTCTGGATTAGGTCAGTTGGCCTCGGAGGAAAAATGGTACGAAGATCCGCTCAAGATCGGGCTCGTCGCAGTCGTAGGACTCCTTTTCGTTTCGGCACTCAAATGAAGTTTGATGCCTCTTCTTTGATCCCATTGGTCGCCAAGCTCGGAGGTTATCTCCGCAGTGGCTTCGACCAGTATGTTGTCTTGAAGAGCACTGGAGTGGAGCCTTCGCCTGAACTTATTTCTATGTTCATAGAAACGAAGATGAGCGCTTGGAACCCCAAGGTCAAGGGACAGGAACTACTGGACTCCGAGACTCGCAGCGCTTGCGCCCGGTTTGTTGGTGGGGTCGCCTTTAATATCGCCAATGCTCAGAGAAAGCACGGAGAGGCGGCATGAACTACAACGGTTATGGGATGGACAATTGTCTTGGGGCATACTCAGGACAAGATACCATCAGCTATCTCGACAACGACTACGGAGCCTATGGCGACCCAGTCCTTACTGCGAGGACGCGCACTTCCAATGCCGCGAAAACTCGGGAGCTTCAGCAGCTTCTCGTGAGCGCGGGGCACCTTCGATCATCCGATGTAGACGGAGACTTCTCTACCGGAACCCGAAATGCCATCCGAGCCTTTCAAGGAGCAAATAATCTGGAAGTCACCGGAACCTCTACCCAAGAGACATGGGATGCGTTGAGAGGCGGAGGGGTTTCCGAGGCGACCCGCCAGAGATATGGGACTGATGGAGGCGCTGCTTCCCTCGCTCGTGGCTTGGGCTTAGGTCTGGGTCTTTCTTCCTTTCAGCCTTCTGGCGAACACTCCGACGTAAGCTCTCCGGGTTCTACGGCCCGCACCGACCAAGGTGGAGGTGGATCTACTGATGAGAGTAGCGGAATGCCGACGTGGGGTTGGGTCGCTATCGGAGTAGGTGCAGTGGCTTTGATCGGTACGGTAGTCGCAGTATCGCGAAAGGGAGGAAAGTGAGTCATGGCTTATGGTACTCATCCCCTCCATCACAACGGAAGCCTTCGACGGGCAATTTCAACGCAAGCCGGAGGCAGCGCATTTCCTTACGCGGAGTATAGTCCAGTGAACTACGATGCACGATATGATGCGTATGGGGCCTATCATGGACGCCTCTCGGATTGGTGGTCGGCACGATCTGCTCGCCGGTCTGGAACGTCAGCAGCGGCAGACGTGGCAGACACCGCTTCCGACGCAGCAGACGCTGCGGAGACAGCCACCAACGCCTCTGGATTTTGGACCGGATCCGCTGGTCCTATTGCCGAAGTAGTCGGTGGCCTCCTCGCTCAGGGTATTACGAACCGGAGTGGCCGAAAGGTGCAAGAGGGTATCTCAGCCAGTAATGAGCGGATTGCCATTGCCCAGGCGAATGCCCAAGCTCAGTCCGGAGGGGCTCAAGAGAGCTACGACGAGGATGCTGGGATGGGCATGGGAGCCAAGATCGGTATCTCGCTCGCGGTAGCTGGAGTCCTTGGTGTGGGCGCATATTTCATCTTCAAGAATAAAGGGTAGAATCATGAGTTACGGAGACGGAGGGTTCTATTTCCTCCAGCCAGTCAACAATGGATATGGAGCCATCGCGCTTCAGTCGAACCCTTATGGTGACCTCAAAGAGGGCAAGAAGTTTGGGCGCTACCAGATGCTCTACCAGCCCAAGGGGAACTACTCGGTTGCCCAGAAGGGGGCGGATCTAAAGAAGCTCAAGGCGCTTCGGAGTCGCTTGCTGAAGGACAATAAGAAAGCCAAGAAGTGGATGCGCCTGCTTTCGACTGATCGGTATACCATCCAAGGCAAGAAGGTGGTCAGCGCTAAAAATCCGGGGTTGTATCGAAAGAAGATCGCCAAGGACAAAAAGTTTGCCCAGAACTGGCTGAGAAACATCGAGCTTGCTCTCGGGCGGGTCAATCGGAACATCAAAGTAGTCGAGGCCCGAACTGGAAAAGCGAAGCCTGGGATCTTGAAGAAAGCTCCGAGGATCCGGACACCAGAAGAGCTTCGCCTTCGGACTCCCGGTGTAGAAGCCATGGTCGAGGCACAGGGAATGGAAGAGTTCGTTCCTTCGGGCGACGAGTTCATGGAAGAAGCGGTTCACGCTGACCTCTCTCCGGAAGCGGCAGCAATGCGGATTGCTGAGGACATGCCATCCGACTTGGAGCTGCAAGCGGAAGCTATGGGGATCCCAGAGATGGAACCGGGATTCATCGAGAAGCACCGCACTTTACTCATGGTCGGCCTACTCGCGGGCGGGGCCTACACCGTCTATCGAATCGTTCGCTGAGGTAGGGAGGATGTACGGCAGGTACGGAGCTAATGGTTGCTTTGCGTCTTACGCAGGCAGCCCCATTTACGAATCCAATGAGGGAGAGTACGGGGTGCCCCTACTCCTCGCTATCCCTGTGATAGCGGGAGGCACGGCGCTCACTGGTTGGGCCGTGAAGGAAGGCTATGACGCTCACGCGGCGCAGACAGAGGCCGAAGGGTATACCGGAGGTACGATTCGATGGCCCGGTTGTGAGGGGACTCCAGAAGAATGTACTATCAGCGCTGATGAAGGTTGGCGCAGGGTATGTGAAACGGGGGTTGCCACTGCTGAGCATTGCTCGCGATCTCCGTCTGAAGAGGGTGCATACTGGAGAGATCCACCCGAAGGGATGGGTGAGTACTTCACGGAGATTTTCGTTCCGAGTGTCCTCGGCGGAGGCTACGAGGGCCGAAAGCGGGGGAACTATTTTGCTGGGGAGGGAGACTGCCCCACGGGTATGTCTTCTGAAGACCCACGTTGCTTGGGCATGAATCCTGAAGATCCGAACCTGCCCCAACCTCGCGCAATACCCCTGTGGGTATTTGGCGCAGCGGCTGCTGCTATCGCAGCAACGATCATTTTCTCCCCTACGAAGAAGAAAGGGCCTGCGTGATGTACGGAGCGCCCCCACCCGATACAATCTATGGTCCCACTAGCTGTGGGGGTTGTCAGAGTGGGTATGACGACACGACGGGCGAATACCAAGCCATTATCCAGACCTTCCAAAGTATGCTGCAAGACTTGGGGTATCTTAGCTCCGATGTGAGGGCGTCTGGATTCTATGGGACTCAGACGTATCGTGCCGTTCAAGCGTTCCAGCAAGACTACTTTAACGACAGCGACGTAGACGGGCGCATTGGCCCTACTACAGCGCGGTACATTATAAGCCAGCACAGCGCTTCCACTCGGCAGGCGCAACGTCAAGCTGGTATGGCAGCAGAGGGTGTGAGCCAGGAACAGATCACCGAGATCGGAGATCAACGCCAGCAGGTATACCAAGAGGCCCAACGCCAACAGGAACAGAGCTTGAAAGGTAAGATCCAGAAGCTGCCTAAGTGGGTACTTCCGACCGCAGGTGGAGTGCTGCTCCTCGGAGTCGCTCTCATCATTCGGAGGAGGAGAAGGTAATGGGAAGCTGTTGTAGGCGAAATAATCCGATGCAGGTCTATGGAGAAGCTCGGACTTACACCCCTGAGCAAGCTCGGAGGATGTACGAAGGTGGAGTGATCAGTGAAGCTCGTTACCACGAGCTTACGTCATTCAGTACCGAGGCAGAACGGAGCCAGCGCTATGAAGACTTGGCCCTTGCTTGTAAGCGTGGAGATGCCGCGTCTTGTCAAGCCCTTGAATCGCTCCGTAGAGATCCATCCCGCACGGATATTGGAGCCGCTGCACGGGGTCGGGCTCTGAAGGCTGATGCCGCTGCGAACCCGCTCAAATATGCCGGAATCGCCGCTGCGATCGGAACACTGGGCTACTATCTTACGAGGGGAAAGAAATGAGCTACGATTATGCCCAAGGAATCGGGACTGTGGGATACGGAGGGTACGGAGGATCGGCGTATGGCAGTTTGATGAACCGGCTCAACGCTGGCTACGGCATGGCGAGTCACCGAGCCTACGGAGCCTACGGAGATGGGACGGCTGGGCATTCCCACCCACCGTGGCTCAGTATTGCCTCCACGGGTGATCCAAAAGGCAAGCTGGCTTGTATCTCACAAGGGGCAAGAGATCCCGAGGCCACCGCATCAGGGTGGAGTACGTGGTGCCCCTCAACAGGGTCTGGGGGTGGTCACAACAGCACCAACCCCGTGAGTATCGTCCAGCGTGTCCTCGTCTCTCCTGACTATCGTTACTCCGGATCCAGTCTTAATGCTTGTACCGCAAAGGCCGCGATAGAGAAGGCTGGGCTGACACCCGGAGTCTGGAACGCTGCAATGACCAGTAAGGTCAAGGCGTGGCAGAGGGCGAATAGCCTCGATGATGACGGGATCATGGGGCCGAATGGCTGGAAAAAGCTCATTCCTCAGTTTTCAAGTCACAGCAATTGGGGGGACGAATCCTACGAAAGTTGCTCGCGCCGCTCCCGACGAAGCTCTGGGAGTTCAAGCAGCGGCAGTAGTAGTAGTAGTAGTAGTAGTAGTGGAAGCTCCGGGGGGAGTAGAGGCGCTGATCCCTTCTACAAAAAGACATGGTTCCTCGTTACCGCTGGGGTCGTTGTCCTTGGTGGAATCGGAGCTATCGCTTTCTGGCCAAAGAAGTAAGTGATGGGAGATCGAGGCGGACAGCTATACGAAGAGTGGCATTGGGGCATTCCTCATCAAGGCGTAGAGGACTGGAGCGACGAGCACGTCGATGGGAACCTCCGGAGCAAGGATGGTATCCTCATCGAGACAGGTCGGCTGAAAGAACTACACTTCCGTGAGCCTAACAGGCGAAAGGACACGGTGATCAAGCTCAATCGCTCCGAAGCGAATGGCTCCCATTTGGCCTTTGATCCCGACCATCCCTACCACCGGCTCTATATCTTCTCCCATCCCAAGTTTGCGGAGCGGATGCACAAGAAGTATCTCCAAGATGGCAAGTACGAGCACAATCGGAGATACAAATCAATGCCTCTATCGAAGGCAGCGAAGATCGTGGGTGGAAAGCACGCCACCAATGACTACCCCAAAGTGGATGTGTCTCCCCTCGGCATCTTGACTCATGTTGTCTATGCCACGGAGAAGAAGGGAGATGGCTTCAGTTTCTACATCCACAAGATGGGAGAAGAGAGTGGGGTGAAGCCTGCTCTGGTAATAGACGACAGAGGTCGGCTTTGGATCGCAGGTGGGAACTATACATCTCCGACCCCAGGGATCACGGACTGACCAATGTACCATGGATGCCGTGACCCCTCCTGCGTGGATATGGAGAGGTTAGAGAACAAGCCCCACGAAGCGCTTGAGGAAGGGGGTGGGGAGAAGATCCGCATTCACGGGATGAAGGGGTGGTGGTATCCCTCGGATTCTTCCAACTACAGCGTGCGTGATCGAACGAAGGACGACATTGACCAAGTTGTTATCCACACCGCCGAAGGCTACACGGGTGGATTGGACACCTTCCGAGATCCAGAGCGAGATGCCAGCGCTCACTATGCCATTGCCTGGGACGGGACACTTGTCCGAATGGTCGAAGACAAAGACATGGCATGGCACGCCCGTTCTGCCAACGGCAGGAGCATCGGAATCGAACATGCAGGTTTCGCTCATGCCATGCAGCCTGGAACGGAGATGCAGTGGAATAAGCCTCTGCTCCGAAAGAGCGCCAAGCTGGTAGCGAAGCTATCCCGAAAGTACAAGATTCCGATTGATCGAGATCACATCATTTCTCATGCTTCGCTGGACCCATCCAGGCGGAGTGACCCTGGCCCTCACTGGCCTTGGGACTGGTACATACGGAGGATCAAGTTCTACTACTACCGTCCTTACGTCTCGGCAGTCGTAGGTGTGTTACTGTTGACGACCGCTGCTGCCTGGATCCGGAGAAAGAAATGAGCCATCCATTTATTGCTGGGCTCGCTATCTACGGGTGCTACGAGGCCCTGAAGAAGGTTGGGCTTGTCAAGGACATAGATTGTCCGGCACCAGTTAAAGATCCGGAGCTGAACAAGAAGAACAAGCTCACCGCTGCTGCTGAACATTTCTATGGGCCAGATCCCTTCGGTCGGGCTCTCAGTCGCTCACTTGGATCTCTTCGGAAACTTCCTCTCCTGGCTCCAGCCGGAAACCTCCCCTACTGGACAGCCAAGGCGCACCGCAAGGCAGTGCCGGTAGCGGTAGCTCAGAAGCAACTTTGTGGGAACTGCAAAGCCTTCAATATCACCCCGGAGATGGTGGCGTGTGGCGGGGCCACAGAGAGGCCCCTTCTCGTTGAATGCGCCAAAGGCGGAGTCCCTCGGCTCACAACAACCGTGGGCTACTGTGAGATGCACGAGTTCAAGTGCTCCGCACTTCGGACTTGTGACACCTGGGTCGGGGGTGGTCCGAAGGGTGGCGGTCCCATTACGGAGTACACAGGATGATCAAGAGCTTTCCAGAACTTTGGTAGTCAGCCGACCGGCAGCTTCCGTTCGTCTCCGCAGTGCTGGAGATCGTAGAGCACCGTGGTGGCTTCGTAGGTTCGGATCCAGTCCGACAGGGCGGCTCGGACCAGATCTGAGACGGACGTGTGGTCACCCGTCATCTTAGTTTCTTCTTGTGCAATGTCACGGAGTCGATCGAAGATCCGAACTCTAACCCGCACTCTCATCAAGTGGTGGGTTGGGGGTAAAGATCGGGTTGAGTTCATATCCATTGAGTATCTCCGTAGGCCAAGGCGAGATCATTCTACATGCCATAGCACTGCCCATAGCACTTCATCTTAGGAAATGCAGCCTCCAACCCCTTGCGCGAATGGGGTAAGACGTGTCATCTTCGACATCGAACGGTGCGCGAAGCACCGAGGAGTTCATTCATGGCTCGTCGCCGGAACCCGATGCCGACCCACGGCGCACTCTTTATCACTAATCCCAGAAGGAAGAATCCTATGGCTACTCGTCGCCGCCGTCGCAACACGACCTATCGCCGCCGCCGTAACGCTCTCGCGTTCAAGACCAATCCCTACAAGGATACTATGGTCATGCGAGAGCTGGGCATCAGTCGCGCCGCAGTCAAGGCTCTCAAGAAGAAGACTGGCAAGACCGCCGCGAAGTACAAGAAGGACATGGCGAAGTACACCCGTGCCTTCAACAAGGCTGGTGGTCAGGACATTCTGGAAGCCCACAACTCTCCGGCTTCCCGTGTGAAGCGGAAGGCCGCACGGAAGAAGGCAAGGGCAGCATATGCCAAGAAGAAGAAGAGCGGCGGAAGCTCGTCCGGTAGCTCGTCCAGCCGCGCAGGGCGGAAGGTTGTCACCGCATCCACTGGCCGGAAGATGTACTACGTCGGAGGCAAGCTCACCAGCAAAGCCGCATACGACGCAGCAGGTGGAAACGGAAGCCGTAGCCGCGCCAAGAAGGGTTCATGGAATGCCTTCCGTAAGCAGCACGCTGGAAAGGGCTGGAGCCAAAAAAGGATGTCTGCTGAGTACAAGAAGAACCCGCGCCGCCGTAACAGCCGCCGTCGTCGGAATCCAACCCGTCGTCGTAACGGAGCATTCGGAGCAATCGCGCTCCGCACCAACCAGGGCATGGACACTGGCATCATGCCAATCGACGCTGCCGCTGGAATGGTAGATAAGGTTCCGTTTGGCATCGGCCCCGTGGTTGCTCCCTACGTTGCCCCGCTTGCAGTGGGTGCCACTTCTGGCGCCCTTCTGGTCTACGCAGCGAGCTTGGCCGAAGACTACCTGCCCGCTTGGGCGATGAGCTACACCTACCCGATTGCTGGTCTGGTGGGCGCAGTGGCAACTCTCGCCATTCCTATTGGGGAAGCTCGTACCAAGCGCCTCGTCGCAGCGGGACTGGCTACGGTCGGAGCCGGTATCTGGGCTTTCGAGATGGTGACTGGTCGCCGCGAGGAACGCGCAGCTATGAGTGATGGAGACATCGTCGCTATGGCGGAGTCGAGCGACCTTGCAGGATTGGCTCTGACTCAGAACCCGTACTTCCACATGCACTCTGGTTATGGCGCAATCGCCATGAAGCAGAACATGGGAAGCCACCGGGGTGGATACGGAGCTTATGCTTATCAGGGTGGCGCACTGAACGGATATGGCGATGCTCATGTCTACGCAGACGCTTCAGCCAATGATGCCCTTGCTTCGGGTGCTGACTTCGATCCCGCCGAGGGCCAAGCCCTCGTCAAGGGTCCACAGTACTGGTGGCGTCACTTCGGTCGGCCCAGCCGCCGGATGACCTCTAAGCGAGGAGCCGGAGGCTACAGCCGCCATGCTGGTCAGCGTGGTCACCGTTGGGGCTGGCTCATCAAGCTCGTCGGCTTTGAAGGTGCCCGCCAGATTGCTGGTCTGGCTCCCCAGGCTCGACTGGCTACCATCAACAAGCTCAAGTCCCAGGCTCGTGCGAGCCTTCAGGTAGAGCTTGCGAAGGCCAATGGCAACGGAAACGGAAACGGTCATCAGGCGATGCTGGAGCAGAACATCGTTCCTGACCAGCCCGCTGTCTTTGAGTCCTCTGGCCCGACCGGTGCTCATGGCTACGGAGCAACGGGTGGGTACGGAGCCCTGGCTCTCCAGTCCAACCCAGCTTATGGTGCCCTGCTCTATAGTGGCGGCCCTCTCTAAACCTCTCTTTTAACCCTTTCACCAACAATCTTTGGAGATTACCATGCCTTATGGTGTACCCGGTGTCCCTCTCGTAAGTCCTGATGCAGGCCCCCTGCCTCCGGTCCCCCTTCAAATGCCCCAGAATCTGTACAGGTTTGGTGAGCAGACAATCTGGTCGAGCACCCTGCTCGTCGGTGGTGCTGCCCTGGCATCCACTACCAACCGTCTCTTCACTGTGCCCATCGGTTCCACGGGTCAGGGCTATACCAACGCCCTCTCGATTGCCGAAACCAACCTGAAGGAAGGCGGTCGCGTTCCCACGGGTGTCGCATACGATGTCTTCGGCATCTCCTGCGAAGTGGGTCAGTCCACTGCTGCTGCCGATGCCGGTACGATCAGCCAGCCCATTGATACTCAGGCTTCCATCGCCCAGCTTCTCAATGTCATCCATAATGGAGTTTTGAGCTGGGATTTCACGCAGACACAGGTGGATATCGCGCCCGTGCTTCTCTGTGGAGCCGGTGGTGGTGCCTTCGGTGCTGTCTCTCAGAATGCTGCTGGTGCTAACTCCGGTAACATGAACAACGGAAATGGCTCAATTTGGATGTATCGTAAGCACCCAGTTGCCCTTCCAGGCTCCAGCACCTTCTCGATCGTGCTTCGCTTCGGTAGCCGTGCTGCCGCTGTCGCTGCTGCGAACAGTCTCGACGTGCGCGTGACCCTGCTTGGGTATTACAAGAACGTCATCGAGATCGGCTAAGACTCAGCATCTATACATCTTTGATGTGTCGATTTCAAAGCCTCGGAGCCTCACCGCTCCGGGGCTTTTTCCTTCCTACAAAGTGGTAGCACTCAAATACGACCGGAAGCGCCGCTCAAGCGCCGTTCCATGTTACCCTTCACAAGCATTATTCCTCTCACCGTCGATTGCGGAGATACCACATGGCCCAGTTTGATCAATATGGACGCCCCATCCCCAACCATGGGTATGGTTATGCGGCCCCTGCCAGTGGGCCTGACAACAGCATCACCCCTCAGAACGTCTCCGCTCGGACGGTCATGCCGACCGCCGGAGAGATGGGTGGCCAGGGTGCGGTTCCATGGATTCGTTTTCCCTTCTTTCCCACTGCTCCGTTCTACTCGACCAATCCCAACGTGGGGTATCAGGTTCGGTACTACAGTGCAGGAGTGCTGAACACCGATGCGGATGTCACTCTCGGAGCAGAGTCTATCCGTACCGTTCAGTTTGACATTCCCTGCCGATTGATCGCCATCAATGCTGCCTTTGCATACACTGCCGCTCCGAATGCAGCGGCTGCGATCAACCTCGGAGTGAACCCTCTCGATACCTTCCTGTTCCGGGCGGAGTACACGACCGGTGACCGTCTCCATACCAATGCTCGACTGGGCTCGACCGTCGTCGGAGCAGCAGAGAATCCCGCTGAGATCGGCGGCACTGGCTACACGATCGACCAGGGTGGCTCGTTGGTCCTTGGGATCACTCCGTTGAACAACATCAATGACGGGGCGGCTACAGCATGGCGGATTGACGTGACCCTCCACTGCCTGGAGATGCGAGGAAGCAGCAACTTTGTCGGTGGGCGATAGTCTATGACTACACGCCTGCCATTTCCACTTCCGGGGAAGTACAGCCCAGGAGCCCTTCATCGGAATCCGGCTGTCACCAACCCCTTACCTGCACCGGGAGATCTCCCCTCTCCGTGCTGGTTTGGTGGCGGTATTTCACTTCAGTGGAACATTGTGGCTGGAAGTGTGGCAGATACTCAGCTTCAGGCGACTTGGGCTTCGCCCATCTTCGACATGCGTCCCGACCTCCGGGGTATCAGCCCGAATAATGCGGGAGGTTTTACCAACACTGTCGGCCCTCGGAGCATCATGTCCGGTGTTCCGATGTGGAACCGAGCCGCCTCGTTGTGGATCCAACTGGAGAACCCTCGGCTCGCCAACGGGCTCTTGGGGGTGAACCTTGCAGGTCTGAAGGTGATTGCGACGGAGGAGGTTCATATCTCCAATCCGCAGAACATTGCTACGATCTCCGATCCAGCAGACATCACCGAAGAGTTTACTACCCTTGGAAGAAGCTCGATCCTCAGTTGGTATCCCACCGGAGATGGAAACCCTGCGCGGTATTACCGGCTGATGCTGACGTTCAATGTTCTTCAGAACTGGCAACCCGGAGGCGGAGAGCCTACGGTTGGTCCTGAGATCACTCTCCAAGCTGCGATGTACTAATGCCGATACGAAGCGGGAAATATGCTGGGTCACAGAATGTAGCAAAAGCTGCATTTAACCTCGTTTCTAAGTCTCCGACTATTGCAGCCGGTACCACCTATTCCACGGAGCAGCTTGACTGTCCTGGGCTACCGATTCTCACATGGATCGTCTCCCAGACCGCAGGGCCAGGAGCCCTGACAGTTACCTGTCAAGTTGCACTTCGTCGTCTGAACCCTATCGGTGTTCAGCCCGCTGCCCTGGAATGGATGAATGTCAGCCCTCCGACCCTCATTGCCGTTGGTGGCACACCAACCGTGTTTCAGTTCAACATCGCTGCCGAAGCGATGAGAATGCAGATCACCGCCCCAGGTGGAACTACCGGAGTCGCAACGACTATCCTAAGCGCTTCGGGGTAAGTCATGGGAGTCGCTTCCCAGATCGAACGGGAGTTGAGTGGTGACCAATCGGAGATGGCTCAGATCATAGCCTCCGAGTTCAGCTCCGCAGGGCTGCCTCCTGAGTTCGGCGCGGCAGCCATCGTCAACGCATGGCACGAGTCCAGGCTGAACCCACTCGCTTCCGGAGACGGAGGGCATAGCATCGGGCTCTTCCAGCTCCATGACCGGGGCGGAGGCTCCGGCATGTCGGTCGGAGAGAGGGAAGACCCGACTACAAACACCCGCCGCATCATCGAGGAGGTCCAGAGTCACTGGGGCAAGTCGATGAGGGAAGCCTACGAGTCCGGAGAGCGGAAAGTAAGCGAGTTCGCTGCGATCTTCAGCCGAGACATTGAGCGACCTGCGGACAAGGAAGGGAACATGACCCGGAGAGCCGCTACGGCCCTGGAGTTCTTTCCATCCGATCGAGTCACCGGAGGCATGGCTTGGTATTGGTGGCTGGCCATTGTCGGAGTAGTAGGCTTGGCAGGTGGCGCGGTCTACTACAGGGTGAAGCGATGACTCGGCGGGTGCTCTTCTCCGGCTCCCGTTATTGGGACCAGACCGCTCCTGTTCGGGCTATCATTTCCTCTATCCCTCGGGGTTCAACGGTAGTACACGGGGGAGCGAAGGGACTCGACTCTCTGGCGGGAAGACTGGCCCAAGAGAGGGGACTGACTGTCGAAGTGTACGAAGCCGATTGGAGCCGAGGAAGGCGTGCAGGACCGGAGCGGAACCAAGAGATGGTGGATGCCGGAGCGGATATTGCGTATGCCTTTCCCATCGAGGGGAGCAAGGGAACTTGGGATCTGGTCAAACGAGCCCAAAAAGCTGGGATCCCAGTCCAAGTATACGGCGAAGATTTCGGGACTATACGCAAAGCTGAGAAGCCTAAGCGCAAGGCTCCGGCCAAGGCCAAACTGTCAGCCAGGGACTATTTCAACATGGGTAGGAAGGATCTTGTGGCACGTGGCGATGCCAGGGCCATCAAGGAGTTGAAGCGTCGGGGTCGGGACGCCCAGGGAAGGAAGATCAGATGAATGCTTGGAAAGTAGTTGGGATTATTGCTGGAGTCGGAACTACAGGGTTCTTGGCCTACAAGCGGTTCGGACCCTTCACGGCTTCCATTTCGGAGATCCCAGACTCTCTCCAAGACAAGATGAGGGGTGTAAGCTGGCGGGACGGATGTCCCGTGCCGCTGGAAGACCTCTCGCTTGTCAAGGTGCGCTACAGGAACAACCTCGGGTTCAACTCGACGGGGAAGATCATCGTAGCTTCAGATGTAGCCCAGAGCCTCGTAGACGCCTTTCGGGAGCTACATAGCAGTGGTTTCCGGATCGAGAAGATGAAGCTCATCCACAAGTACGGAGGAAGTGACGCAGAGTCGATGCGGGACAACAACACGTCAGGCTTCAACTGTCGCCAGAGCACAGGGAGTTCTCAGTGGTCGGAGCACAGCAAGGGGACGGCGATCGACATCAACCCATTGGTCAACCCCTACGTCTCTTCCGGTGGGTCGGTGCAGCCTGCTGAGGGAGCGATGTATGCAGATCGGTCCATTATGGTCAAGGGGACCATCACCCCGGAGATCGCCGCCATCTTCGACCGCCATGGTTGGAAATGGGGCGGCGACTGGCGCTCCACGAAAGACTATCAACACTTCTCGACTTCGGGACGGTAGCACTCTGATTTTTAGCTCCCATCCTACCCACGGAGCATTGGTGTTACCCTCGTAGCCGACACCCGAGGTTTATCATGGCAAGAGCCCGACGAAAGACTGCAAGAAAGCCCGCCCGAAAGACGCGCACTCGACGCTATAAGAAGGATCCCTACGAACTTGGCATGGAAACATGGCAGAAGGCGTGGAAAGACGGAGAGGCTGACACCCGACGGGAGTTCCGTCAGTGGATTCGGGAGCATGGCTCTGAGAGGATCTACAACCTCTTCTCCGGTAGTACCGCTCAATCCAAAGAGTTTCGGGAAGGAGTAGCAGCAGGTCGATCCAGCATGGGCTTCCTCGGAGGAGAATGGCGTGCGGGCCGATTGCAGAACCCTCGCCGTCGTCGGAATGGCCTCGCGCTACAGACTAATCCTCGCCGCAGAAAGAACTTCTTCGGCGGAGGGAAGTACATCGTAGACGCCCAGAACCCCTTCGATAAGCGGCATAGCAAGGAGAAGCGAGTCGGCACCAAGCGAGAAGCGGACTACTACAAAGAGTACTATGAGGACATGGGCTACGATGTCACCATCCGAACTGCCAATCCTCGCCGTCGTCGGAAGAACGCAGAAATGGTCTGGACGTGGGGGTGGCCGGAGAAGATTGGTCCTTTGAAGAAGGAGATCGGGAAGCGCGGATTTGCCAAGTACGGTCAATACACAATCGAAATGGCTCGTCCGGGGCTGTGGGTAGCCTTCGGTCCGACCGGAGATATCGTTGCCGAGGCTAGCTCGCAGGGAGAGGCGATTCGGGCTTTCAAGACCTTTCGAGCCAATCCTCGGCGTCGGAATGTATCTCGTGCTCTTCTCCGCGAAGCCCGAGCCGCAGGGATTTCGGACAGAGACACCCGTCGGATTGCCAAGCGCAAGTCCAGGGCCTGGGAAGACGCTCCGCTGTCTATGCAGCGGATGAAGCGCACGGAGTCTGGTACGAGGTACTGGGATGTCACCTCGGGGTACAACTCCAAGTATCGCTACTACCTGAAGAAGCTCTCGGATGGGTGGGTAGCGGAGTTCCGCAAGATGGGCAAGAAAGGAGGGGCTGCGCCTCTTCACTACATCAATCACCAGGGAACTGCCAAGAGTCATCACACCTACTTCCGTACTCAAAGTTCGGCATTCAATGCCTTGACTCAGCACATCATACAAGGCAGGCACCTCCCATACCCCAATCCCCGTCGGAGACGATAGGTGTGGCAAGGATTGCGGTCGGCTCTAAGGTCAAAGAAGGCCCTCGGCGCGGTAAGGTAGTTGGCCACCGCCCGAAGGGCATGGTTGACGTGCAGTTTGAAGACGTAGAGTGGGTCGAACGACGCCCAGAGACTCAGTTACGCAAAGGCAATCCTTACAATCCTGACGTGTACCGGAGGGAGACTCCGGAGCAAGTGATCGAATGGTGGACAAGGCCCGAGAACCTCCCGCACTGGCGGAAGGAGATACACTGGGACTTCGCTGATTGGGGTGGGTTCCCTCATCTGAGCCGGGGTCTTTCTGATGAGATTGAGGCGCGAGATCGTGTGAAGGCGGAGTACTATCCCCACTTCACGAAACGGGACTTTGCTCTCGTCTACTGGACAGTGACGAAGCACGCCCTGAAGACGTGCGGCTCAGACGCGAACGAGAAGCTGGAGGAGGCCAAGCGAAAGCACCGAGAAAGAATGACAGACTGTCAGGATAGCCTCTACTCTCTTTACTACAACAATCCTGCTCCGGACACCTACGACCCGGACTTGGAGCAGTGGCGCAGGCAAGTCTTGGCGATCTACAAGACCGAGTTGGCGGAGGGAAGAACTCCGAAGCAGGCAAGGGATCATGCGTTTGGTATTGCGGGGGGAGTGGGTCACAAATATGGGTGGCTGAAGAAAGGAACTCTCCAGCCGACGGCCAAGGGTCGGAGAGGAGCAAAGAAGAAGCTCAAGACTCCCGATGCGTGGAAGAAGCGGCAGGAATGGGAGTTGATGTTGTCCAAGGGGCGAAAGTCTGGGAAGCACCGTGTCGTACCTCAGAAGTACGGAAAGCAGACTCGGTACTACGTCCAGCCTGGAGGTCGCTACTTCTTGAAGAAAGGGAAGGCCGAGGACCATCGGGACTTCCTCAATGGAGTACTCCGTAGCGCTGCAACCGAAGAGGTGGCAGAGGCACTCGTCGCGAATCCCGTACCCAGGGCTCCGATCTCAGTCTTGGTATCTTTCGAGAGGACTGGAGCGATTCCGGCTGGGACATCCCGCCATGAAACCGAGGAGTTCATCTTTGAGAACATCCCTCCCGGTGTGCAACGCACGATAGGCACCATGAAAGAGGCTCTGGCCTTTGCCCTAAGAGCCGAGAAGTTATACCGGAGAAAGGGCTTACAGAACGTATCGGTGGACATTTTAGACAGCAGAGGAAACAACCTGCCGCAATCGTTCTATATGATTCAAAAAGTGCCTGAAGGGCATTCCCTTTACTCCCCCTATAGGCCCTACCCCACCCGAGAGAACTTTCTTGGGACCGCTGCTGCGGTCCTCACCATCGGGGATTTGGGACTCAGAGCAGTCAAAGGTCAACGGAAGAAGAAAAAGAAGAAGAAGGGCGAGGAGACGGAGAACCCTGGACACTATGGCAACTATGCGGTCTGCAAGTCGGGTAAAGAGTGGGGCGCGTATGTCATGGGCAAACCCTACATCAAGTTCCGAGAAGTCGATCCGCAGACGGTAAAGGATATTCGGAAGCTGGCTTCCATGGCCAAAGGCACACGGAAGTATGACCCCGCTTTTATTCGGTTCTTGACTCGCAAACTCATCCCCTATTATCACCAAGTCGGAGACTCGGATGTCGCAGGGAACTTAGAGGAAGGAGTATATTGGGCGAAGAAAGCGAAAGCAGCCGGTCGCAGTAATCCTCGCTTTCTCGATGAGCGTGGAGGAATGGCCCGAGGCTCATTCCGTCTGCACTCCGCAGCCCGGAATGCCTTGACCGAAGCTCGTGTCCTGGGCCGACTCAAGGGCATGTATGCAGTGAAACATGCTCAAGTCCCTGACAGTAGGAAGGCGCAGTTTGTAGAGGAGCGGAGAGAACTGGATCGGTCGATGGAACAGACCGATGCTCGGTTTAAGATCTTGCTCAACGGAGTGATCGACAAGATCCCAGGTGGAGAGTACGGACGGCGCAACAAAGCACAGAAAGAGGCCATGGGAGCCCTTCGCGGAGAGTACAACGACGCCTATGCCGATGTCTTCCTTGAACGGGAGAAGAAGAGAGCCGCCCGAAAGTCCCGCAAGGCCCACAACCCTCGGAAGAAGAGGATGCGGGGTGTAGGCAAGGCAGGGAAGGACGCTTCGGGACGGCGTCTGGGGCCAGATCACTTCTCTACTGTCCGAGTTGGTGGCGGTGGAGACTACACGGGTCCGGTTCTCGCCAAAGAGTGGATCACCGACGAGGATGGAAAGTCCCAGGAAGTCTACCGCCTCACTTACGATCCGAAAAACAAGTGGATCAAACGCTTACGCGAGGAATCGGGTAGGTGGAAGTACGACAAGCGAGTTACGGCGCAAGTCTGGAGCGAGACTCCGGGGGAGCATCCCCTCACTCCTCGATACTCGCTGGAGGGAACTCGCGGCGACTGGAAGATTTGGGACAATGAAAAGGCCCGTCAGTACGGAAGTCGGCACTTCACCAAGAAGGAAGACGCAAGGAAGGCCGTCCAGGCACTCCGTAAGAAAGCCCCGAAGCCCAAGCGGAAGTACGAAGGCCGCGCTGGAAAGCCGATAACGGCGTACTACACCAAGTCGCGGAAAACCGTAGATGCGCTTGTAGAGATGGCAGAAGCCCAGGGGCGGGGAGGGCAACTACACATCAAGCCAGGAACCTTCCCGAGGGTGGAGTACGGAGCACGTAAGATCCGCGAAGAGACTGGACCCTACCAAGTTGCCGGTGTGGGCCGCAAGCCGCCAGTGGGCGAGAGAGGGCGATTCTTCCCTCGTACCTACACTTTGATCACATCGGGTCAGGTTCACTTCGCGAATGAAAAGTTTGCCTCTCCTCAAAAGGCGTCGGAGGAAGCGAAGCTCCGGAAGATCAAGCCCAGTAAGAAGGCCCCCGAGCAGACCATCGAGGAGATGATCGAGAGGCTGCAAGCTGCGACTCCGGGCTATGACAAGCTCCAACAGGCCAGGGTCAAGCTGAAGCAAGATGTCAATAAGCTAAAAGCCTACGGATACGACGTGCTGGAAGAGCTGGGGGAAGGAGGGTGGATATACACCACCGTCCTTTCAGCCCCCGGAGAGAAGAAGGGTGGCCTGTCCATCACTAAAGAACAGGCGCAGCTACAGCACGCCTGGATCCGAGATAAGTCCGGAGCAATTAAGACCGACGACGCTGGACGCCGCATGTGGAAGTATGTCGGGCCAAAGGAGACTATCTATGTCCTCCGGAGGAAGGGAGGAGGCACTTGGCAGGGAACGAAGGCGGAGATGGAGGCGCAAGCCAAACGGATGAGCAAGGGGGCAGTCTTCGGCACGAAGAGCCAAGCCCAGAAGCTGATTGACCAAGCCGAGGACAACCGCGAGAAGATGATGATGGCGCTACAGGGCAAGTGGCAGGCCGCTCCGGACTACATTCTGTTGGCTCATGGTCCCGGCGGGAGCATCGAGTTCACTGAGGACGGAGGCTTCGTAGTCGATGGGCCTACCGGAGTCGTTCGCATTGGAGATCGAGCCACGGTTCGCCAGATATTCTTGGACGACTCCGCAAACCGTCGAGAGAAGAAACGGCGAGCAGCGGCACGAGAGCTTTATGCGGGGGAGAAGAAAAAGCTGCTGTCGGACATTCGCAAAGCGGAGAGGGCGTTGGCCGACGCAGAGGAGAAGGGGCGTACAAAGGAAGCCGCCAAGCTCCGTACATCTATCGCCAAAGATGAAAAGAAGTACAGCACGGCCACCGTCGCTTCCATATACGCCGAGAAAAGAGCCGACTGGGAGAAGCTGCCTCGTGAGAGCCGGGGTTACCCTCCTCAAAGCCCCTACCTTACCAAGGCTTCCATCGGTGGTGCGGAGCTTGACAAGGTAGCGAGGCTCCTTGGGAAGCGCACCCGGCTAACGAAGGGCCAGAAGGAAGCGCTGCAAGAGCGGAGACTGGAGCGTGGGATGTCTGAAGCCCAGACTCCACTCGGCCTATCTCCGGGGGTCCGTGCTCCGTCAAAGGGTCGGATGCTCCTGGGAAGGCAGATGACTGCCGAGGCCAAGAGACTCCGAGAGGCGGGTGGGAAGCGAACTCGTGTCTATCTCCCTGAAGAGGAAGAGAGGCCCCGCAAGTCTCGGGCGAGGAAGCAGAAGGCGACTCCGGAGAGTCTGGAAGAGATCGAAGCCCGCATCGCCATGCTGGAAGCTCGGATGGCAAAGCGAGAGAAGAAGCTCAAGAATAATCCGGCCCGTGGGACCATCACTCGCAAGTCGGACCTTCATCCGGATGAGAGGTACACGATTTGGCTGAAGATGCCGTCTGGAGGCTATGTCATTGAACGGAGCTATCCGGGGAGATACATCCGAGATGCCATGTGGAATGACATCAAGGCATACAACAAGGCCAACACTCGGCAGTATGTGGTCGTCGGTCATGGGATTGATCCCAACACTGGCTACAGAGAGAACTTCGTTGGCGCGACCGTCGCGGCACTCGGAGCAGGAGGGAAGTGGCTCGTTTCATCTCCCAAGGGGCAAAAGATCTTGGCCGAGGCCGCCGTTATCGGAACAGCCATGGTCGGAGAGAAGCTAATGAAGAAGGGTAAAGTGAGCCCCGAAGTCATGAAGCTAATCCAATCCCGTGTCGAGGCTCAGACTGGAAAGAAGCCATCGCAGCGCGAAGTGAAGAAAGCACTGAAGAACATTGATCCGAATCAGGATGACAACCTGACGGTAAAAGAAGTGATGAAGGTACTGAAGAGAGGTAATGGATGAGTGCGCCCTACCATGGCAACCCGTATGTGCCGAACTACATGATGAAGCAGTCCTTGTGGAACATGGGGCAGCAGATCTCTGAGCTTCAATCCATGATTACTCCGAAGACGCAACTGATGGCATGGCAACCGCATCTGGTGAGCCAAGCCCAGCGGGACATCCAGAACGTCCACTCGACCATCGCCTACAACAAGGAAGTACATGGAGGACAGGGCTACGGAGCGTTTCGTTCTCACGCCTATGGAGATTGTGGAGTCCCCACTGGGTGCTCTTCCTGTGCCGCTGCTGCGGCAGCAAAAGAGTCCTCCTACGGAGGGTGCGGGACTTTCTTTGGCCTGACCCGAGATCCAATCAAGAGAGCCTGTCTCGTAGAGCGTAAGCTCTCCCGAATGGAGCGTGCTTGCTCCAAGGGACGACGATGCAGTAAGCGAGACAAGCTGGCCTCCGAACTGACCACTCTCCAGATGGAGACAGGGACCAGTCCTGATACACTCCGTACTGCTCGGGATTCTGGAATGGACGAGTATGCCGCTCGCACCGCACGCGGAGAGGAAGAGTACGGCGATTCTTCCCGGCGTACTGACTACACTCTGTGGGTAGTCGGAGCCGTTGGCGTCACCGTCATTGGTGTGGCGATCTACCTGACGAGGTAGATGTGGCGTCAAAGTTCATCCCATTATCCGGCGCGACGAGCCTCAAGATCGTCGTCATTTACCCCGGCGTGGGGTACGGGACACAGAGGTATGTGGAGTCTCGGCTGGAGGAAGAAGTCCTCCCCTCCATTGGCTCCGTTCCGGTGTTGGTGGTTATTCCTGCTCTCAACTCCACGCAGTGGAGTGAGGTAGTAGGGGATATTTACCAGTATGCAAAGGATACCGGTCTTAGTCTCCACCCCGGAGCCATCGTAGGCTGGAGTGGAGGAGCGAGGGGGGTTGGTACAGCCATCTCAGCAGGCCATGACTTTCCCGAGATACTCTTAGCGGATCCAAGCCCTCTGGAAGCTGCGTTCGCAGATGACAGAGTTCGGATGTGGTATCAACCGGCCAACTGGAAGGGTAGTCTGGCCCACCTCGGACCTCGCCAAGAGCGCTATGCCGAAGGCATGGGAAACCGAGCCGAACTGGTTGATCTGGATCACAACGAGATATTCGATCTGGTGGCGACGGTTGCCATTACGGAGCAAGCCTCCAAGTGGGGAGCACTCGGTGTTGCCCTCGCCGTGGCTGTGCCGGGTAGTATTGCGATACTCTTACTCATCTGGGCAATCCGAAGACGGAGAAGGTTGTGAGCGACCAGTATGTCGGCAGTAGTCGAGGGAGTGACGTAGCCTACGTCGCTGTCAAGACTGGAACCAAAGCTGCCGCAACGGCAGGGGCTGCGGCTATCGGAGTCGCTGCTTCCGGTGCTGCTGTCACGGGAGCTTCGGTAGGAACGGCTCTGGCGAGCGGTCCTGTTGCCGCTCAGGTTGTAGCTCCGCTACTTTCCGCCGCAGGAGTTAGTTCCTCGGTCCCCGTAGCCGGATGGATTGTCGCTGCGGGTTTGGTCATAGCCGCAGGCGCTGTCTCCACGGTTCAAGCTGTAAAGGGGAAGAATGTCCGTCAGGCCGAGATGGTGCGGATTGGCCAAGAAATGGGATTCCCCCAAGCGGCCTTTATCTCCGACTTCATGGTCAAAGCCCTCAGTTGGGGGCCGCAGCGTCGAAAGCTGGAAGGCCAGCAGCTAGAGAAGAAGATCACCAAAGGCCGAGGCAAGAAGTGGGAAAACCAAGCGAAGCTGACGTTCCTCGGAGTTGTAGAAGCCTATGACTTGGCGGAGAAGAGATCCGCAGCAGGTCTTCGGGCAGTGCCTCCCACTGAACAAGACGTAGCTCGACTCCGAACTCGGAGCATCGAAGTCCAACAGCAGATCGAAAAAGACTACACCAAGCGCTATGCAGGCATCATCCTAATCGGATGTATGACGGCAGCTACGCTGGTGGTAGTCCTGAAAGACGACTAACGCCGCCGACCGTTCCGACGCCATGATGCAGCAGCTTGCTTCATGCTCTTTCCTGAACGCCGCTCTTTTTGGACATGCCGCTGATAATCGGTGAGTCCACTGTTGCGACGACGAGGCTTGGCTCGACGAGCTTTAGCTCGTGCCTTCGGCTTGTAGGAACGACGCGCAGAAGCCGCACGGCGACTACTCCGGCTGCTCTTGCCGCCGGCTTGGTCCGAATATCCTTCCAAGTAGCCAAACTGGTACGACTCGCTTCGCGAGCTAAGCTGCGAGGCGGGAAGTGGCTCGGGCTGATGGAAGTCTCCTGCTCCGCGATCGTAGCCTTGCTTGTAAGAGCGAGGGTTGGCTACCATCCGGCGGCCCCGTCCTGCACCTACCGTCACCTTCCGGGCTGCTCCACGACGGGAACGGCGCTTCCGGAGATCATCTTCACGGGCTCTCTTCTGCTTGTCGTTGAGCAACCGAGACTGAGTGGGATGCTCGTCCGTACCACCCAGGAAGTACTCGATACCTGATACCTGGGCTCCACGCGAAGGATAGTCATCATGCTCCAACTGCTTTCGGCTGATGTACATTCCCTGCCGACCACCGGGGACCATCATGTGAGTCTCTCGACGGCCCGGAGCACGAATCATGCGCTCTACGTCATCACCTCGGTTGATGTTGTGGAGCTTCAGGCAACGGTAGCAACTGATTGCCTTGGAGTCGGAGGGCTTCACGCCTTTGATCATCCCCTTGTCGGGACCAGCAACGACACGACCCTTACCAGCACCGCACAGGGCATACTTGCCCTTCTTGATATGAACTCGCTTCGGCGACTTCTCCGCAGAGCCGCGCCGACGGCGATAGTGTTCATCTACGATGACAGCTTGGATGTTGCCACTCAGGGGCATCCCCAGTGGGTTTTCAAGGTAGTTTCCTGAGTTTCTTCGGCGTCGAGCCATGGTATTTCTCCGAGGGTTTTTAGGGTTGTGTCCTGTCATGGCAAAGATCGACCCCATGGGCTTGCCCGGAGAGATGGATGCACCGTGCAGGCCAGGAGTCTTTGGAGTGCTGTAAGCCTCAAACGTCGCATCGAGGGGGCCGTCCTCTTGGGCAAGCAGCAGCTTTACCTTCTTTACTCCGTAGTACTCAGCCATCAGCTTCTCTGCTTTGGAGACAGCTTGGCGTAGGGTGGACGCACTGAAGTGACCAGCGTGTACGCCGTCATTGTCGCTCCAAGTCACGCGCAGGGCCGGGTTAGCAGCCGCTTTGCGGGGCTTCTTGCTTGCGACACCCACGAGGGAGTCCCAAGATTTAAGGTCTGATTTCTTCTTTGCCGTCTTGTTCCAGTAGGCAGCCCAGTTGTACTGAGGCCACTCCTCTGCTACGGCTCGGAGCACTTTCTTTCTCTTCGCAGGACTTCCATCAAAGGTGGAGGACATCACCGTAATGACGGCATATCTTGCGTGCCACAAGTCCCCTATAGGGAAGGAGCCTGAGCCTGGAGCTTTGGATGGGTAGACGAATGCGCCATACCCTGCTGACCTTCCGTGATAAGGGAGTTTATCTCCCTTTCCAGGGACTTTCTTTCGTCCGTGTCCGAGGCGTGCCACGCAGCCCTCCGGGGTGAGTTACGGTCTTGAAGTTACTCCGTAGGAAAGATCGACTCAAGACTTACGCTACAATCGGAGTGCTATGCCAGAGGAGCCCCATGCCACGATTACAACTCAGACCCTTCCAGAGTGAAGACGTAGCGTTCATTCAGCAGCACGATTATCGAGTCTTGGTCGCCAACGCTCCGGGCACTGGAAAGACCATCGAGTGCTTGGCGTGCCTCAAAAGAGACAGGAAGAAGCTGATTCCTGCCGTGGTGGTATGTCCACCTTCGGTAGCCCATAACTGGCGGCGAGAGACGAAGAAGTGGTGTCCATGGGCCAAGGTCTACATCGTGAAAGGACGCAAGACTCCGCTTCCTAAGAAACACATCGACGTGATCATCGTCCCGTGGTCTATTCTCTCGATGCGCTATCTTGAGATAGCCCAGAGAAATCCTCGCTTTCTCATCGTAGATGAGGCCCACTTCGCCAAGAATGAAGAGGCCCTGCGTAGCCAAGCTCTTCACATCCTCGCCAGTCGGATACCGCACTTGGTCCTCCTCACCGGGACTCCGTTAATCAACAATGAGAGGGAGTTAGAGGTACTACGGGGATTATTCGGAACTGAAGATCCTCCTATGCTCCGTCGTCTCTTGGAGGATGTGGCCCCTGACATCCCACCAAAGACCCGCTCCATCATACCCATAGAACTTCGACCAAAGGAGAAGGCTGAGTATCGACGTGTCGAGAGTGACTTTGAGTTCTGGCTTCAAGAAGAACTCCGAAAGCGGCTCCAGGCTGGAGAGGCGGAAGCAGCGGCTCATAGAGCCATGGCTGCTGAAGCCCTGGTCAAGGTGGGGTATCTGCGTCGAACGCTTGGCAAAGCCAAGGTCTTTGCAGCAGCGGAGTGGATCGGTCGAGCCGTCCGAATGGGAGAGCCAGTCGTCGTGTTTGCCGAGCATCGGACTACCGTCCGACGCCTCCAGCATCTACTGCGTAAGCAGAGGATTCTCTACGTGACCATCGAAGGGGCGACTCCGACAGGGGAGAGGCTCAAGGCCATCGACGCTTTCCAGTCAGGGAAAGTCCCGGTTTTCATCGGAACCAAGGCAGCAAAGGAAGGAATCACCCTCCACCGGGCGCGACACCTTCTGTTCGTAGAGCGGTTTTACACAAGTGCAGACGAAGAGCAAGCCGAGGACCGGATCCGAAGGATCGGCCAGAAGTACGCCACCACCATCTGGTTCCTTCACGGAGTGGAGACGATTGACGATAGGCTCTCGCAGATTATCGAGAGTAAACGTCGCTTGATCGAGAAGGCTATCGGCTCTGCCGATGTCCATGAGACGGACGAGAGCACTGTGATGGACTTGATCTCGACGTGGGGTGCCCATAGCTCTCGGAGTACCGATGCAACCCAGCTTGGACAAGCTAAGACCCTACCGGCTCTGCCGAGCCCTGCTCAAGTCTGCTCGTTGATGTTCGGAGCGGAGCGCTGGACCCTCAAGTCAGCCCAGATTTGGGCCAAGATGAACGGGTATCACGCAGTGAAAGTCTACAAGCGGGGAAAGGTGGTCACTGTATCAAACCACAATCCTGCCATGTTCTACCCTGGCTCTTTCTCCTCTGTGAGCTTGTCTAAGGACATCCAGGCTGTCGTAGGGAGACGGAGAAGCAAAGGACGTAGCACTCGGAATAAGGCAAGACGCAAGACTCGCCGTGCGGTTCGGTGATAGGGTAGGTCATTCCTTGGAGCCCTTATGAATCATATCATTGTTTCCCCTGCCGAGTCCTATGGACGAATCCGAAAGGGCGCATACGTGAATGGGGTCAACCCTGCCTACGGTGTTGTTTGGAAAGCAAAGGCCGATCGGCTCTCTTCCTGCGGGTTGATGCAGGACTATTATGAAGAGTTCACTGCAATAGAGGCTGCCCGTAAGTCTACTCGTTTTTGGGACCGGAGTGAGCGCCGCCGACTTCGTCAAGAAGCAAAGAGCCTCCGTAAGAAGGGCAAGGCCGCCTGGAAGCAGTGTGAGAAGATCGGAAAACTCGCTGAAGCGAGGGGAGAAGATCCCCTGATGGCTCAACTTGCAACGACCAGTAGAGTCACTGTCACTGAGCGCGATCCAATGTACCCAGACGGAGTTCCAGAGGACTACTTCCCTCCTGCGGAAGCCGCTGCTCCTGTCGGCTACACCGACGACAACTACGAAGAAGAAGAGGGGCCGAACGTCCTACTGTGGACCGGAGTTGGTCTTGGTGTCCTGATTGGTGGGGCTGTCATCTACAAGAAGTTCCTGAAAAAATGAGCCAATAGTCCCGTAGGGACTACCTTCCGGCTCGACCCCCGAGGAGCAACTGGCTCCAATACGCGCACGCATAATGCGCGTGCGTGTAAGACCGCCAAATAGGCGAAAATGTAGGTTCTTCCTGCCTTTTTATAAAGTTGTGGTAATATAGTATTTCCGCAACTATGTGGAGCAGTCCATCATTCCTCCGTAGCTGCTCCAAAGTCGATTTACTCCTCGCGTATGGCACTCTAAGGGCTTTCAGAGCCTCGACTGCCCCTACGGGGCATAGTAGGGTAGGAGCAAGCAAGGAGGCCGTGATGGCGCGACGGAGAAAGAACGCAATGGATCCAGATAGGGCATCTATGACGCAAATAGACCGCTTTCGCAAAGGCATGAAGCGATACCTGTTTGGCAAGCATCCTGTACTCCATCGGTTCGGGGCCACGCAAGACGAGAAAGTGTACGACATTATCGAAGACCTCCGAACTGCCTACGAAGAGGGGCGGGCTGGCACTCCAGAGAATGTGTTTTGGGGGGAGTTAGTCAGTTACTACGATCCCAAGCGCAGGAAGTAATGCTTCCCCTTACCTACCGAGTCAAAGCACAGGAGATACGTCAGTTAGACGTGTGGCTGATTGGACCGCTGATGATGTGGGGTGGGTTGGTTCTCAGTGGCCGGAGCGGTAAGGAATCACCCCTGGCTGGCGACCTGTTATTCCTGACCGGAATCGCTACCATTCTCTACAATCACCACAACTACAAGCGCGTGGAAGTCACAGGAGAGAGATAGATGCCACGCTTTTACTTCCCCTTCCGTCCCGGCACCTACAACGAAAAGTGGGAGCGGGGAGGGACCGACTTTGGGCGGCGCACCAGTCCAATCTCGGGGAAGATCGTAAGCCACGGAGGGATTGACATCGGAGCCGAGGCAGGGACGGATGTACTGGCGCTAAAGAGGGGGGTAGTTCGGGGCCTGCGCTTAGATCACCACAGCGCCGGAACTTACATCACTATTGAACATGCTGGAGACTATTGGTCCCGCTATCTCCATCTCCGAGAACCTCTTGTGGAAGAGGGAGACAAAGTTCGGAGTGAGCAAGTTATCGCTCTGAGTGGGGGAGTACCGGGAGAGTTTGGATCAGGAAACACAACTGGCCCTCATCTCCACTTAGAACTGTGGAAGGGAGAGCCGTACAAGGGAGGGGAGCGGTTAGATCCTACAGATTACCTTCGGGAGGCACGGAAGAAAGGCGCAGTTCTCGTGAAAGTGGCGGGGGTGGCCGCAGTGGGAGGGCTGCTCTTCGCGGCGCTTCGCTACCGACGGAGGAGATGATTTATGGGCTATAGCATGGAGGAACTGACCGTAAGCCGTACCGCAGAGCGTAAGGGGCTGTCCAACCTCCCAGCTACGGAGGTCCACGAAGACAACCTCGATCTGCTGGAGGACTTTCTGGAGTCCTTACCGTTCGACTTTCGCATCAACTCAGCCTATCGGTCACCAGATGTGAACAGGGCGGTAGGGGGAGCCAGTTCCAGTCAGCACATGAATGCCCTGGCTGTCGATATGACACCGGAGGGGCTGGACAACAAAGACCTTGCGACATGGCTCTGGATCCATCGGGATGAATATCCCGAGTTAGACCAAGTGATCTGGTACACCGACACCACCCATGTCCACATTGGTATCTGCCCAAAGGGAGCCGAGGACTGTCGAAGGAATGCTCCGCGTTCCATGTTCATGTTCTCGACCAACGAGGCCGGTTCCTACACCTCCTGGGAACCAGACTCGGATGAGATCGCTGAGATCGACGCCGCCTTCCCACAGGGAAGAAAGAGAAACTGGATGCCCTGGCTGATTAGCGGATCCATTGTCGGAGTAGGTGCCCTGCTCTTCTTTGCCCTCCGACACCGCAGACGCCGCTAAGTGAGCACTCAAAAAGTAGGAGAACTCTGGCCCCGGAGTTCTCGGAACAGTAGGATGAAGGCCGGAGGGTCCATGCCAGTACAGCTTAAAGTAAGCTCCCATTCCTGCGCCCCGGCTTGTCGAGACTCTCGCTATGACATTCCGGGCTCCGGAGGAGGTGCCGGGTCATTTACTTGGACCAACGTGACCCTCTCTGGCGCTTCGTTGGTTCAAGACCCTGCCAGTGCGATTGACAGCGCGAGCTATGGCAGCACCTCTTCCATTACTCTGAAGTCCCTGGACCCCGGAAACATCGGAGCCGGTGTCCCTGACTGCCCCATCTGGAGATGGACGATTGGGACTCCCCCGAACTACACAGCGAACGCTCAGCTTCTCATTCAGATGAAGTTCACGGGCACTCCGAATCAGAACTACAACTTCTACCTCGGAGCTTACGACGGGACGGTAGGATCGGCGCGTGGAATATGGGGAGCGATGAGGTGCGACAACGGAAACACCCTCGGCGGAACCATGGGGACCACTGGATCAAGCGGAAATGCCGCCGCGAGTGTGTCGGCCAACGGCGGCAATATGTCCCTTGCGTTCGATCTGGACGCTGATAACAGTGGGCTACGGGGTTTGTTAAACCGCAGCGTGAGCAACACTGGACCGGCCTACGGCAGATACGAGCAAAACCTAAACCCCAGTTCGATGGCAGGAGGAAACCTCTATGGGTTCATTGCTATCGGAGCTACCACGAGCCGCACAGGAGGAACCTTTGCCGGGATTCAACTGCGCTGGGCTCTTCTTCCGATGTTCTCCTGATGCCTACGATTAAACTGACAGGGATTTCTGGGGGCCGCCCTACTACCGTAGGGACGACCGATGATGCCATCGTAGATGGATCCCTCACGATCGGTGATGCCGATACCGACAGCCTCGTCGTCAATGCCGAGTTCGACTCCGACCTCGTTCCTGACGACACCAACACCTATGACCTGGGATCTTCTACGAAGAAGTGGCGGGCTGGATATTTTGAGCAGGTCCGCAGCAAGCTCCCCCACATCAACACTGCCAAGTACACGGAGGGTTCTGCGGTACAACGATATGTACGGTGGGATGCTGCGGGAAGCAATGGTAGTCCGGGGGTGAACAACAAGTTCGTGGCTCCTGCCAACGGGCAGTTATTGAGCGTTCATGTCCGCGCTACCAGCGCAGCCAATATGACCACTGTGGCTTTCCACAAAGCATCCAATGGCACTGCAAACTTGAACACCACCGCGACCGAATCCTTGAATGTCAACATGACATCGAGCGATACAACCTACGAAGTGAGTTTCAGCAGCAGCACCTTCGCAGAAGGAGACATCCTCGGTATCTCCCTCACTCCCTCCGTAGGGTTCGGAAACGTCAACATCACTTGTGTGTGGATGCTCGACTGGAGTTGAAGCGATGCGAGTTGATCCAATGCTCCCAAAGTTCACAGAGTGTACAGGCTGTGGACTCTGCTGCCGGTTGGCTGGGGTCACCCCCTATGCTTCTCAACTTCCCATCCGACCTGACGGAGCATGTGGGCATCTCCAAGCCGATGGAAAGTGCGCGGAGTACGAAAACCGACCCTGGTTCTGCCGCACGGAGAGTCATAAGCCTCAAGGGATGGGATGGAGAGAGTACCTTCAGCGGAGTGCGGACCTCTGTAACCGGATGCAAGAGAGATTTGGCTACCCTCACCAGTTCAGGGTGAGGAGGCGGAGATGAAGATCGCACTCATAGGAGACAGCCATACTCAAGCTCTTTGGCCCCGCGTGAGGGAAGCGCTGGAGGAGGAAGGCCACCAGATCGTTCTGGAGAGAGCCGAGCCGGGTTGGACCGCAGAGCGGTATGAGACACAGGGAACAGTTCAGTTCCAGTTGGCAGAAGCTGCTCCGGACGTGGTTCTCATAGAGCTTGGAGGCAACAACTCCAACTTCGATGCAAGCTACTTCGACCATGCTGACTGGTTGATCACGGCGGCTAAGAGAGCCGGAGCCCGGAAGATCTTGTGGTTTGGTCCCGCAGCCAGCGACCCCTCTATTGCACCGTCAACAGCCGAACGGCACGATCGAACTGCGGAGATGCACGACCAGTACATCGAGTCCTTGGGGGTGAAATGGTTCGATAGCCGACCCTGGACTCAGACAGGACATCGGGGGGACGGAGTTCATTTCACTCCTGAAGGCTACGATGCTTGGGCAGGGCACATCATTGCTGCATTCCAGAGGCATGGACCGGGGTTTCCGATTGTGGCGTGGGTAGGGATTGGGGCCGGAGTACTGGGACTAATCGCAGCTTTGATCTACCGACTCCGCTCATAGCACTTCGACTTGAAGGGCTGGGCTCCCCAACCCTTCACTCCATGATACTGTCCTCGTAGCTCTCGGGATCAGTCAGCAGTCTCACCGGAGCACTTTCAAACCTACCGACTGCAAGGATACATATTATGGCTATTGCCTCTGCAAATACCGCGATCTCCTCTACCTTCAACATTGGCGCTATTTTCCCCGCTGAACAGGGCACCGTCACTATCACCAACCCTGGACGTGCTTTCCGCATTTTGGGCGTCACTGGCACTGGAACCGCTGCTTCCGTCATCACTGTGCGTAAGAACACGGGTGGTGGTGCCACCGCCGCTGTCGTGACCACCGACGTGACCAACGAGCCAATGTGGGGTGTCCTCACAACTGCAAACGTCGAGTTCTCCGCCACCGATAACGTCCACATCACTGTGGCCACCCAGGACGCTACTCAAGTAGACATTCTGTGCGTTGCTACCGCTGGTGGTGAGGCTTTGTCGAACGCCGTGACTTGATCGGAGTAAGTAATGCCTGCCCATATCTCATCTACGTTCAACATCGTTGTCAATCAAACACTGAGCAGCAGTGCAGTGACAATCACTAACCCTGGTCGTACTCTCACTGTCGTGAGCGTCCTTGCCACTGGTGTGAACGGAGCCGACCTGACCCTTCGCAAGAACTCAGGGTCGGGAGACGTGGTCGCCGGTACTACAGCCCTCGCCACGGGAGATCTAAACGACTTCCCGTGCTCGATTACTGTAGCTAACGCTACTTTCAGCGCGAGTGACAACCTCTACTTGGTCGAAGGCCAAGGATCGAACATCACTCGGGTCGTCGTAGTCTGCGAATCCGGCACTCCGTACAACCTGACCGTCACCTAAACCTGAACGGTTCGGTATAGGGCCTCACCCCTTACGGGGTGGGGCTTCTTTGCTTGGTAGCACTGCGTTTTCCAGTAGTGCATTGAGCAGATGCTCCGAGAGCGGTAGGATTCAGCGAGCCCCCGGAGTCTAATGTCCGACCTTCCTGCCATCCTCCAACGCGCCAAGGCTACTGGCCACGTCGTTTTTACGCGAGGTACTTGGAATGTCAACTTGATCGGAGTTCGGACTGCTTCACGGCAGGCGAACAAGTTCGATGACTGGATTCATGCGGTCTTCAAGGACGACTCCGACTCCTGGGTAGACTTGAGCTTTGAGTGTACGACGGACCCTGGAACCTACTGGCTGGAGAATCCAGGCCGGAGAGAAGGTACTGCGATCCTGAAAGCAGGGCAGTATCGAGGAGCCTGGAAGGTCGGGAAGCACCGGGGTCAGTATGACGCTTTGGTGCAGCGCGGAGCAAAGGTGACTGTCCATCGGGATGCTGATCGAGACTCGACGTTGGAGCTTTCTGATGAGAGCGTCTACGACGGTTGGTTTGGGATCAATATCCACAAGGCAGGAAACGACTCCACTCATGTGAACAAGTGGAGCGCAGGTTGCCAAGTGATTGCGAACGAGTTGGAGTTTGACATCTTCATGTCGATCATCCGCAAGTCCGAAGCCCTGCACGGAGAGACTTTCTCCTACACCTTATTGGAGGACTGATGGGATCGTGTAGAACCTGTGGAGGACACCATGCGACTGCGGCTTGCCCAAGCTACGGAGCGTTTGGTGATGAGCTTGCCTCTTACACTCCCGACACTTCGTCGGCTTCTCATGCGGCAGGTTCTTCGGGGACTTCCGTAGGAAGCCTATGTACCTATTCCTCTTACGATCAGGCGAGGATCGGCTACCGGAACTTCAAGCGACTGGCTTCATCTGCAAAAGCAGATGGGAATACCAACCTATTTAGAAAATACACTCGTATGTGGCGGTGTGCGTGGAACGAGATGGTCCGTCTCGGCTCCGGCTCAGCCTATGGGAGTGCTTACGAGCAGGATTTTGAGGAGATGACAATGTATGGTGGAAACTATGGCCGCGCAAAGAGTGCACGAGACATGCGGCAACGTCTATTGGCTAAGCGCATTGCCCGGTTGAAGGGCTGGCGAAAGATGGCCCTCCGAAAGGGCAAGATGAAGAGAGTAGCCGCTCTGAGCAACCAGCTTGAGAGGCTGCAAAAGCGATACATGCAACTCATTGGAGCGACTGGCCACGCATCCCGTTCCTATGGAGCGGAGACTCTGATCATGAGCGGGGCGGGTGATTCCTTGGTAACCGGCTCGACTGGTGCAACCACAATCGCTGCCTCTGGTTATCCCCGCAAGCCCCCTCCGGGCAGTTATGCTTACCGTCGAATCAAAGCAGGTGATGGAGATCTGGGAGCTATCGCTCTCCAGAACCCCAGCAGGTTCGATCTGGGTCCGCGTCCGGTAGCGGCCTACCGCCCTGGCGGGTGGGCCTCTCCTTACGGGAACATCGAAGAGGACATCATCGAAGGTGTAGACCTGGGCATCGAGGAGTTGGAAGAAGCCGTCGATTCGATGGAACTTGACATGACCGGAGAGATCACTCCTGCCGCTGAGATCGACCACGATAAGTTTGTCTACATGGTGGCGGCCCCTGTCATCGTATTGGCTGGCCTCTCCAACAAGAGCCGCCCGACACTCGGACTCGCCGCAGCCGTTCTCGGCGCATACATCGGAGTGAAGCACTACAACCAGTCTAAAGCACTGGAAGACGTAGGATACTCCGGGGCGAGGTGTGCTCCTCCCAAGCGCCGCAAAGGAAAGCTCCGTTGCCCACCCTACCACAGCCTCCGTCTTGGATATGGTGGCCGGTGGACATGCTGCCGATAGCTGGAGATGAAGCGTGAACCTTATTACCGCAGAGCGTACAGAGAGTTACACCGCGATGTCCAAGATGTCGTCGGAGAGGACTTCTTTGTGCCCCTCGGAGTGGGAGATCGCTCCGAGTTTCCAGAACGTCGAAACATGGCGTACTGCGCGTACAAAGATCGCAACTCTGGAGAGCGTGACATCACTATCATGGTGGCCCCTAAGCTCACCCGAGGAAATCGAGATCGCATCCAAGCCATACTTCGGCACGAGTTGGCCCATGCCATCGAGTTCCATCTCGGAGAGAAAGAACTCCGAGCCCTGGCAAAAGAGTCTGGATATTCCCTGCCCCGAGGAGGAGAACGCCGCGCTGACAAAGTGGCGGAGATCATCTGGGGCGACCCTATTTTCTATGACGAGATACTCGTCCAGTCCCTTGGTAAAGGGACACGACCAAGGCCCAGACACCTGGGTCTTTGAGGAGACAACATGAAGTTCGACAAAGAGATGGTAAAGCAACTGATTCTCATCATCGTCGGAGTCCTCGCAGGGCTCTTCGGCTATGACGTGATTCAGGGCGATGACGAAGTAACGATTGCGATGCCCGAAGCTGCGGAAGAAGCCGAAGCCGAGGATGCAGAGGAGTCGGAGCCTTCTGAGGAACCTGCTGCGGAAGAAGAAGCCGCAGAGGAACCCGAAGAAGCTGAAGAAGCAGCGGAGTAACCTCATGGCGTACTTTCCGGACGACCAGCCTCTCCCGCCCGCTGGCGCAGCCATCGTCAAGCGCGGCATGAACCGTAGCTCCAATCCGGGGTACGGTTGGGCTGTGCCCAACTGGACTTACAATGCCAGTCAGTACGCTCCAGGCCCCAGACCAGCTCCAGCATGGCCAAAGTCCAGCTACTCCGTCTACGGAGGAATAGGGGACTTTATGGCTGAAAGCTCGGAGTTCCGGGTGCCCAACTGGGCGTTGGCAGCAGGTGCAGGGTACGCTCTTTACAGAATGCACAATGGGAAGTACGTCCCCGTTCGCAAGAACTTTGTCATCACCACGGCGTTGCTTGGAACGATTGCTATTTGGGCTGTCGGAATGACTGCCGCCGGAACCGCTGCGGGGATGGTCGGCAACGCATTCAAGGGCATGAGCGGAGCCGGTCTATTCGGAGGAATGGCTCTTGGTGCCTTGTACGGTATGAAGCAAGGCCAGAAAGTTCCTATTGCTATGGCAATGGGAGGTGGAATCGTCGGATGGGGTATGGGTATGGCTTACGAGAAGTCCCAGCAACCGGATGAGGAGGCAGGGATCCTCACGTCCGTCTGGGATGTGTTCATCTGATGACCTACAAAGCGGCCATCCCCTTGATCCAAGGGATTGCGTTAGGGAAGCCCGCTCCGGGTCAACCCAGCGCACTCTCGGTCGTTCAGAACACCTACGGTGCTTGGAATGAGATGGCGGCCTATGACCCCTCCCAGGGATTGGGACGGAGCGTAGCTCAGAGCGCTCTCGTTTCTGCCGTCCTTGGTGGAGTCGTAGGGTACATGCTTCCCGGTTTCAAGCCTGGAGAGGGTGTGAAGTGGGGCGCTTTGATCGGCGCATCCCGAACCCTCTTCCTCTATTTCGCTCAGCCTTCGGCTGCTGCCCCTCCTGCACTGCTTGAAGCTCCGCGTCCCATTAGCCCTCCCCAGGAGGGCACCGGATGAACTTTTCTCGCTACTATGGAGCCTACGGGACACGAGAGTACCGACCTCAAGCCCATGGGGAAGGCCCCACTGCTGAGGAAACCGCAGCGATGTGTGAGTCTGGCCCCGGAGCAGCCATAGGGGTTGGAGCGGTCATGGGGTTGATGCCGGGGTCTGTCCTGGGTGCTGTCATTGGATTGCTGGCCGGAAGCGCCGGGAAAGGTGCCTTGATCGGCATGGGAGTGGGCCTTGTTGCAGGTGGTGCGGGGATGTATGCCATCCACCAAGTCACTCGGAAGAACTGCCCATGAGCTATGAGAATCATCTCAAGCGGCAGGGCCTCCTACCGGATACGCGAGAGAAGTACGCGCGGATTCTCCAGCAAGCTGGAGATGACCCCGTGGTGTGGCTCCACAAAAAGCTCCACGCTCGGACTCCTATCGGTACGGTTCTTCCTCTCAGAGCCGCTGTGAAGCACAGGCTCATCTCCGAAGGCTATACTCCTGCCGAGGTAGCCCTGATGTTGCCCAAGGCCAAGGGAAGGCCCTGTGGACTGCGAGATAGCCTCACCACAGAGCAACTCGCACTCTATTACGGAGCAGTAGACAAGCAGGGTGATCCCGTCAAGACCATCCTCAAGCTACTTCCGCGCACCGGGCTCCGGATCTCCGAGGCATGTGGATTGCAACGATCTGACCTTGTGTCTCGCTCTGGAGTGAAGGGGCTCCTCTTTAGAGGAAAGCGTGACGAAGAGCGCTTTGTTCCCCTGAACCGAGCCGCTATTCAGGCGCTCAAGAGCTATATGGCACTCCATTCTCCGGAGAAGTGGTTGTTTACAGGCTATTCTGGACGCCCAATCAGCCCCGAATCAGTCCGAAAGGTATGCCGTAAGATGCGTGTCGAACATCCAGCGCTGGGAGAACTCACTCCGCACGTTCTTCGTCATACCTTTGCGACGATGGCATTACGGGGCGGAGCAGACTTACGAACCGTCCAAGCTCTGCTTGGACACAAGAGCATTCAAACCACCGCTCGCTACCTGCATCCGGATGCCACGCAACTCCGGGGAGCAGTGGAGAATATGGAGTAGACCATGGCAACCATGAGAATCGTACCAAACGAAGGTCAACCTACGGAACTGGAGCAGATGTACGCCGGTATTGCCGACGTTCCGTTCAATAACGGAGGTCAAGGCCCTGCACGGCTTCCAGGCTCTCCTCCTTTCCAGATGCCGCCCCGGAACTGGAGCGGACCTGGGCCGAGCTACTCCTCCGGACCAGTTGGACCGGCTGTGCCTCCAAAGAGCGTCACCACTGGTCCTGTCTACCCCGGAACATGGAAAGGCCACGCTTGGCGTGTCGGCCCTGGAGTGAACTACACCGGAGGGCAGTCCCATGGCTCTCCTTCGATGTACGGAGGATATGGGTTCCCCATCCCTGGTATCGAGGGAGGCTCTCAAGCGCTCACGTCCAGCCCCGACTTTATGAAGTTCGTGAAGTTCGGAATCGTGGACAATGGCCTGTTGATCATTATGACGGCTGCGGGTGCAGGGCTCGATAAGTGGATCTCCGAGTTTCTCAGAGTGCCCGAAGGATGGGGTCCAATCATTGGAGCCTCCGTGGGTAATGCCCTCTCTGATGGCGTAGCTGGTTTTGCCGATGGTGCCATTCCCGCTGTCAGCGTGACCTTTGGGGCATTGATTCCAGTCATCCCCGTGGGGATCGCCGCGTACCTTATGAAGAAGACCCCATCAGACAAGAATGCCCAGCGACTCCTCATGGGAGCTTCGGCAGCAATGGTCTTGTGGGCCTTTATGAGCGGAAAGAACGGAGCAGCCCAGCCTGCACAGGCGCAACCCGTTATTGCTTGATGTATGGAATATGCAGAGACTCTCCTCGACCGATACGAAAAGGTCTGCCGCCTCGTAGAAGGCGGAGTGGGAGGAGAACGGAGTAACGCCGAGAAGCAGCGCTCTCGTATGCAAGATAGATACCCTGGAATCGACTATCAGGCCAAGCTGAGGGAGAGGCGGAGAGAAGCCGAAGCGGAACCAGAACTTGGCCCCTACGATGCTGCCCGAGACAGTTGGGGCGGGGGCAACGAACGCTGGCAGCGATGGAGCAACCTTGCGGAGTCAGCCTTCTCTTGGGCGGCTCAGATGGCCGGAGATGCTGTCAGTGCGAACTATGCCCACCGCTGTGCCGACGAGTTCGTGGAGATTAGAGGCAAGAACCTCGCGAGCGCAAAGTACCAAGTTGCCGCTAAGATCAATCTCCGCGACCTCTACAACTGTGCCGAGTACTTGAACCCGATCCAAAAGCAAGTCTTTGCCCGCTACATCGGAGATCAAGTCGCAGAAATGCTGCTCTCCGCACTGGAAGACGAAGAAGAAGAGTAGCTCACTTCGCCTGTGGGGCTACCCCGTACATTTAGCTATCCATCCCATTGACGTAGGTAAGCTGGAAGGTGACCGCATTGGCTCCGTCAAACCGAAGGGTAGCCCCATCCGCAGGTCGCTGAGAGAGTACTCCGATCGAGAGCGTGAGGGATGACCCTCCAGGGATGACCATGCAAGTTGCAGGAGTCATTGCAGTCCCGTCACTCTGCCACCGCGCATATCCGTCAACGCCTGTGGTGTTGTTCAGGATAACGACGGTGTGAGTATTGTCGTAGGGCTGGACTCCTGCTTCCACTACTGTGCCCGCAGAAGCAACAATCACTCGCGTTCCATCAGCGGGCTTGTACGAAAGAGCCATGGAAACCTCCGGAGCCTATGGTAGCGCACCTCGCTCAAGCGAGCGAGGGTGCTTCCGAACTCTGAGTGCTACCAGTCGCGACTATCTTGCTCGCTTCTTCCAGATCGAGAATCGTCCAGCCCTTCGGGAGGCGTCCTTTCTGCTTGATGGGACTGGTGATGATGACCTGACCCGGAGCAGAAGAAAGAGCCGCCATGACTTCACGTAGGGTGGAAGGGTCGAAAGCTCTCTCCTCCGGGGTGAAGACCTTCAGTCCCTCGACGTTCTCACTTACGGCACAAGCCATGGCAAGAGTCAACCGAGCCCACTCCGCACCGCTGAGTGCCGTATGGAGAGAACCATCCCGGTCGAAACCGAACCGGCACACTTCCTTCCCGTCCTCTTCCAGCGCAAGCTGGAACGAGTCGGTCGCGGGAAGATAGCTCTGCACGGTCTTGGAGAAGCGGTCTACCGCAGTCTTGAGCAGGCGATTCACTGCCTGCTGGCCGTTATGCAGCAAGTCCTCCAGATTGGAAATGTCCAACTTGAGGGTACGGAGTCCTTCACGTTGACTGCGGAGGGTACGCCACTGCTCTGCGGTCTGGCTCATTGCGGTATAGACCATCTGAGCCTTCGTCCACTCTTCCTTAAGGGTGTCGGCGTCTTGCTCCGGATCTTCCATGTCATCCGTGAGAGCGCGTGCCGAGCGGTAGGATTCGGTCACTGCTTGGATCTGGTCCTGTAGGAGGTTGAAGGCGTGCTCTTTCTGGTGGTACTCCGTCCACCACTTCTGGCGTTCGGAGACTTCGTGGTTGGATTGGATTCGATCCGCTCTCAATCCGTGGTGATCGACCATTCCGTCTCGGTCACAGAGCAAACATCCGGAGACTCCCAACTCAAGGTGCTGGCTGTGGAGGTCCGAGAGTTGATTCCGCAGAGCCATCAACCGAGCCTCACCCGGTTCAGGTCGGGCACCCGGAGGAGCCATCCGCTGCATAGCTTCCCACTCAGTCTGCTTGGCTGAGAATATCTCGATAAGCTGAACGGCTTTGCCGTGGAGTGTAGCCACTTCCTGCTCACACTCCGCTTTTGCGTTGCTCCGCATGGCCGCTTCGTAGTCAGAGAGGAGGTTGTCTTGGATCTTCCTCCGTTCTTCCAACTGAACCGCTGTTGGTTCCGGCTCCAGAGTGCCTGCCATACGATCGAGCACTCCTCGGATCGTGGTGACCTCCTTCTTCTTCTCGCGGGCTCTGCGGGCCGCTTTCGTCAATACTCCGAGGAGTACGTCAATCTCTGAGTCTCCGCCCACTCCTCGTGCAATCCAACCATACATTTCGGTCACTTCAGGCGTGAACCACGCCGTGACATCGTCACGTCCTACCTCGTCAGCTACTCGGGAAAGGAGCCACTTCCGTGCTGTCTCCGCACTTCCACCGAGGGCACTGCGTACCTCCCGAACGGGAAAGGATGCCACCACAGGGCAGTTGTGCGTGGCTTTCTTCACGCCTTTCTTAGTGCGCTTGGTTTCCCACTTCGCTACGTCTCCGTCGTGAAGGGTGGCCTCGGCATAGAGCGAGTCTCCGTCCACCAGCGCAAGTAGATCGGACTCTCGCTTCACTTCTGCCCTTCCGACTATGTCGGAGGCCGAGCCTCCCAGGGCCAACTCAATAGCATTGACCACAGCGCTCTTTCCAGATCCATTAGGAGCGACAATGAGGGTTTTCTCTCCGAGGTCGGCATCGACCCCACCTTTCAAGTTACTCTCGACGTGCTTGATGAACATCAGTTCTCCAGTTCAGGTGTGTGTCTGGAGGTTTTACCTCATCTGCTGCCGAATGTCAAACCTCGTCAGGACATATTCTGTCCATGCACTATTGGCACTTTGATAGGAAGCCCACGATGCTCATTCCAATGCTGAACCATGCCATCCACTGGGCTCGTTTTGCGGTCTTCCAAGCCGCTCCGATGTGATCTCTCTTCACCTTGAAATCAAAGTGCCGAAGAGCATCGACGCCCGGAACTCGCTCAAAGAACTCCGCACACTCCCTCTTCTCCCAGACTTCGTCCTCGGGAAGACGTAGCTGGAACCACAGACAAGCTCCGCCCCACTTCTTCTCGGGGTGATCTTCTGGGTACTCGGCCCACAGGCCACATCGACCACACCGTGCCATCAGCAGTTGGACGAGGACGACGAGCGGGACGCTCGGCGCTCGGCCTCCTTGATCCGGGCTTCCTCGTAGTGCTGACGCATCTCTCCGAGTCCAGTGTCTAACTTCTCCAGGGCCGAATCCAGCTTCCCCTGAGCCAAGCTCAGAGCAGCGGTGTTCTGCTCTACCTTCTGGCCGATGAACTGCTGTACTTCTTTCGCTTCCAAGCGATACTGCTCGATGACAGCATCGTAGCGCTCTCTCATGGATTCGATTCTTCCATCATAGTCCGTATTGATACCGGAGAGTTGATGCTGGAAGCTCTCGACGAGCTTATCAAGCCGTTTCTGGAGGCCAATGAACTGCCACACCAGAAATGCGGCGAAGACCCCCATGGCCCCGCCCTGGATCAACTGTTGGACGATTGCGTCTGTCATCGACTAACTCTGCGCTAACTGCTGGAAGGCCAGAGTCTCCAACCCAAGCGCAGCCAATGCGCTCGGCTCTCGGTAGTCCTTGGGCCAGTACTTGCTGGCTCTGCCGTGAATGGCAATGTCATCGAGGGCAGCATACGGAGAGTTGAAGCCGAACAAGGGCACCATAGACTTGGCCAACTCTACTGGAGGCGGAAGGTTCAGGTCGAGGTTCAGCCCGAGCCCCGATACCATTCGGGAGCCCTGCCGAGCAATGGAGAAGGCTTGGGACAGCCCCTCAAGCTCTAGCTCCTCCAAAACTCTCTGGCGAGTGTAGAGGCGAATCGCCACCCATGCAGCGAGTCCTCCGACTGCCAGGGTACTCCCCCCAATTACGATGCCTTTCTTCGCCATGGCTCCCTCCGCTCCATCAATATCGCATGGAGACGGAACCCAAGCCAGAAAGATGAAGAGATCGAGGTGCTACGCAGACACCGAAGCAGCCAGTGCCTCCAGAGCGCGGAGATCAGATCGTTGCTGCGGAGCATGTTCTCCTTTTGCCCAACGATAGATCGTCCGAGCACTTACCCTATCTCCGAGTTTCTCGGCAATCTGGGTCGGAGTATGGCCTGCCGCTTGGAGTTTCAGCACAAGTTCCCGTGCTCTCTCCATGAGGTCTTCTTGGGTTTCCATGTCAAGTCTCCTCTTCAACCCTATCACACGCTCTTAGTGAGTTGCCACCCACTTTGCCAGTTGTCATTGTCGATGCACTCGACACCGACGACTCGGTCGATCTTCCCATCCGAGTGTATTACGGCGACCATTCGACGTGCTTCGACTGCTTTCTGGACAATCTGCGCCGTCGCTTTCCCTACTGCCTCCGTGGTGCAAACGATGGCATTGTAGAGCGGAGTGCGAAACTGATAGTCCACACCGGCAGCGATGTGCGTCGTCCATTCGTCCCACCCTCCGCACTGCTTGAAGGTCTTTTCAAACTCATCCTTTGACCTGACAACAGTGATCTTCGCGTGTGGGATTGCCTTGCAGAACTTCACGTAGACGGTCTGGTGCAACTCATCGAGCAGACTATCGGAGCTACCCTTTGGGGAGGCCAGGAAAATGTTGTACTCACTCATCCTTCCATCTCCTTCAATGCATCATTAAGCGCCCAGCGTAGCTGGCGAGTAATGTCGGCTTGAGCATCACGATTCATCGTCGGATTGGGCTCATCACTCCATTCCAAGTACTCCTTGACTGCATTTACGAGAGCAGTGGGGTCTTGGCAGAGCTTGATCTCTTCCTCTAACTCCTCCATCTTCTCCTCCAGCACCGCGCACTGGTCTTCCAGACCGTCGATGTGGTCGTATGCCTCTTTCAACTCTTGCTCTTCCATGTTGTCTCCTACACGTCGGCCCAGGTATGGCCGATCTCTGCGGTTGCAGTAAATGTCACTCCGGGGAGTGTGGGGTGGGTCAGGTTCATGCACTCCTCAATGAGCTTTGCGACCTTCGGTCCTTCGGACTCGGGGCACTCCACTACGATTGAGTCGTGACATTGGTTCATGATCCCTGTCCCTGGCCCCCATTTTTCAAATGGGATCTCTTCAAAGAGACGTAGGATCGCAATGTTCATTAAAGATGCTCCGGCAGCCTGAATAGGAAAGTTCACGATCTCGTTGGGGTTCTCCCCGTCGAGAAAGTCACGCCGCCTACCCATAATGGGCTCCGTAAGATAGCCGTTGGCTCGCCAGGACATGAGTTCTCGGTCCCATCCCGCATCGAACTTCGCCCCTTGCACCCACTTGTCGTGCATCATCCTCACCTCCCGAAGGGAGAGCTTGAGGTAAGGCAGTGAAGTAGTACCGTCTCCGTTGTCGGTTTCGGTCTGGGTGATGACTCGATGCACCGTTTCCACTGTGGCCCAGTACTGGCTGGCGTACTGGACCGATTTAGACAGGTTGCGGAGCTTCTTTGCATTCCCCTTGAAGGGATGGCCTGTCTTCCATGGATAGGGGCTTCCCGCAGCCTTGACGAACCGATCTCCGAAGATGGCATGGGCCGTCACAGAGCTATGTGGATCGAGGCCGTCAGAAAAGGCTTGGAGGTACTTCTCCGACTTCCACCGGCTTGCTGCGATGCGTAGCTCCAACTGGTCTGCATCTGCACCGACAAGGACGTTGCCAGGAGCCGCCACTACCATGCTCCGCAGCTTGAAAGGGAAGTTCTGGGCGTTGATCGGCTTGCTGCTGGAGAGTCTGCCGGAGGTGGTGACGTGAGCGTTGTATCCAGGGTGCATTCTTCCAGTGGCTCGATCTACGATCCCCAGCTTATAGTCACCTCGGTCCTTGCGCTCCTCCTTCTCCTGCCATGTGTCATCAGAGTCCCACCCACCGTAGGCTTCCAGATCGGAGTAGCGCAACTTGACGACGTAGGTGCCCAGCATCTTCTGTGACTTTCGGTAGTACCGAATCCTTCCGATGGCCTCCCGCTGTTGGTCGGTCAAGGTCTTGATGGTCATGCAAGCACGTAGGACGTTGTCAGAAGTGGAGGGATCTCCAGCCGACGTGAACCGTAGCTTGTCCTCGACTGGTGGCTCAAGCCTCCATTCATTGAAGAGTAGATCGCGTAGCTGGTAAACGGAGCCTGGGTTCAGGTCAGGACGACCTGTAAGGTCTTGGAGCTTGGAGCGGTGCTCGTTGACAGAAGCGAATAGCTCCGTCTCAAACTCCATCCTTTTCTCCTGATCGACATACATTCCGACTCTGTGCATACCGGCACAGATCTCCTGTAGCTTGTGATCACATGCCAGGACTTCGTCCTGCCGACGGAGCTTGATCTGGGAAAACAACGGAGGGACTACCGCTGCTGTCACGGCAACATCGTAGGCGCAGTACTCGTGGAGATCATGGTCCGATTCTCCACCCAGAGCTTTCTTGTTACCCTCTCGATCGGTCTTCCATGACGGAGCATCTGTGTACATCGAGCCCACGAAGCCCAGAGAGTGTGGTAGCTCCGATTCCACGAGCCGGTGAAGCAACATCGTGTCCAGATTCGGGGCAGGAGATACGCCAAGTTGGTTCTCTACTACAAGCCGATCGTAGTACCCGGAGTTGTGTCCCGTTTTGAGCTTAGTGGGGTCTATGAAGAACTCCCGAAGGACATCCTTGACCCTCTCCAGTTCTTCCGACGGGTAGAATAGAGAGCCTCCTTGGATGGCCTCGATGCCCACCACAGCAACTTTCTCCGGAGTCCCGATAGCGATGCAACGGAGATTGGCCGTCAAAGCCTCAATACCGTCGGTTTCCACATCGTAGGTCCAGTAGCTTACTGACTCGTCACTCAGAAACTTCCGGAGTGTTTCGGCGTCGGGATGGTAGAGAATATGGGGCGGTTCCCAGCCCAGATCCCCTCTAAACCATCGAGCCGCCCTATTGACATCGTTGCGGAAAACGTGTGTCCATCTCTTCGCTCTCATCACAAAAGAGGGGTGGAGTGTCGGCATGATCTTGAGTATCCGATTGCCTCTCTCAATCTCCGTAGGGCCACCTCGGATAGCCATGATCGAAATCTGGGGGTTGACCAGGGCCTTAGCCGCTGTACCTCCGAGACTCAGTAGGTACTGGAAGGGCTCAAGCTCTTTCCAGAGGCGAGGCGCACAGCACTGCATCGGGGTCGGAATGGCGGGCTGTAGCTCCGCGCCCTTGTCTTCCTTCTTCCGTGCTCTGTTCTCCTTCTCTATCTGCCGGTTGCTCTTACGGATCATGTCCAGAAACCGGCCCATATCGTTCTCAGGAGGCCGACAGAGACACACGTTCGTCCAGTGAATGTTGTTTCGCTTCAACCCGGCACGTAGTGCCGTCTGGGTAATGATGTTTCCGCTCGGCCCCACAAAAGGACGGCCCTCCCTTACTTCGTGCTCCCCCGGAGCCTCTCCGATTGCTGCGATCTTCGCCATCCGGTTAGCCTCTGGAGGCACCGGCCCCTCGTGGGCGTTCAAGGGGCACTCCGAGCACTTAGCTCCGTGCTGGCGAGGATCATAGGTCACGCTACAACTCCGTGGAAAGAAAGCGAGGACCGCCCAGAGGTGGGTACTTGCTGAAAACGATGAAGCAAGACGGAGCCGTAGCCGAGTTACCCGGCTTTCCGTCATCTCCGATGAACTTGAGACGGCCTCGGATAAGGAAGATGGCCGCCGCCTTCATAGCATAATCGTGCCACCATGCCGTGTCCGTTCGGGCGAAGACCAAGACTCCGACACTCTTCCCTGCACGCGCTTCGTCGTATGCCTTCTTCATCCAGTACTTGATGCCCCTCCCGTAGGGAGGGTTGACCCAGATGGTCTGTGCATCCCAGGGGACGGAGAGAGCATCTTCTTTGGGAGTAATGAACCTCTCGCAAAGCGCGTTCTCCTCCGTAGCAGCAGCGTCAAGTTGGAACTTAAAGCGTTGGTTGAAGTACTCGAAGACGTGAGGCGGAGTCCGCCAGTCGTGCTTCTGGGACGAGAAGAGCTTCTCCTCCGTCCAATGAAGAGAAGTCACGCTGCCATCCGCAGGCCGATGCCCAGAAACCAGAGCACGATAAGCACAGCACTCACTGCTCCTCCGACGCCCAGCCAGTGGAGAAAAGGGATAGAGGGCCGCCAACCGAGCATCAGAGAATCTCGGACTCAAGCTCGCGGGCCGGAGCATCTGGGTTCACCAGGGAGTTCTCTGGGATCTGAGACTGGAGATACAAAACGGTAGAGATGAGCTTCGCCACCATCCCGAACTCTACGGTACACGGAGACATCAGGTGGACCCCTCCTTCCAGAGCTTGGCGAATGGGAGCACTCACCATCTCCATCTCCTCGGGACGGAGAGGGGGTATCTCTTCCAGTTTGGTTGCTCCCACAACGGGAGGTAGGGGTTTTCCATCGGGTCCGACAAGCATAGCTATTCCTGTTCTGGGACTGCGGTTGACTTCAGTCCATAGTGGTCTTTGAACCAGCCTTCACCCTTGAGGGCAAAGCTGCTCCGAGAAATCTGTTTGACCATCACTGAGGTGATTCGGGGAGGAGCATCAGCCGTCCTCTCCGTACACTTCGGGCAAATGGGAGAGGGGCCATCCATTTTCTGGAGAACCTCCTCGGTGTGGTCGCATAAAACGCATTGGTATTCATAGAGGGGCATCGCTACTCCCAGGACAGCGGTGGATGAAGACCGGAGTCCCCTCACCAAACCACCCACCGATGGTATTGAAGTCGAAATACTCTCGGGCTTGGGCTTGGGTCATCCCATCTGAGAGGACATGAGCTTCAAGGATACCCGGAAGGTCATAGGCCAGGACCGGGCCGAAGCCAAAGCGGTAAGCCACTCCCACGATGTGAGGATCGTAGAACTCGCGTGGCTCTAGCCGAATCGCCTCACACTCCGTCTGTGCCAGCCAATCAAGCACAGCCTGTGGCGGAGCCGGAGGAGAGGAGCACAGAGGTTGTGGTGTGGTCATTGGAAAATCTCTGGTCGGGGTGAGAGGAGTCGAACCAATCATCTCCAGCTTCGCAAGCTGGCGCTCTATCCGGTTGAGCTACACCCCGGTGGAAAAGGTGGCAGTCTCTCCTGCCAGTCACGCCTTGTTGGATCCCCCGCTGCGGCGTTCCAGTCTCCCTTCTCCCTACCGGTTCAAGGCGGCCAAGAGGCCATCCTTGGTCACGGCATTTCCTCCTCCAATACCGGGTGCATTCCCGATACCACCGACGGGTGCAGCAGTGGACACCTGCGGCGTTGCAGCAGCAGTGTTCCCACCAGTCGCTCCGAGGGCAGAGTTAGGAGCCGACTTGGCTGCATCGAACTGAGTCTTCTGCATCTTCCAGTCGTTGGGCGAGAGGAACTTGAGTTCCTCGTATATGCCCATGTCCTTGTCACCGGGTTTGTAATAGATCGACGCGGGGCGCTTGACGAGTACCTCGCGGCTCACAGAAACATCTCCGTGGTCAATCTGGGCAGGTGTGTAGCCCAGAGACTCAAAGATGGCCCGCCAGAAATAGCGCACGTTGTCCTCTGCGGAGGTGGGGATACCCACCCAAGAGGTACGAACGATGCCGTCAGCCTCACCCTTGAGGGTGACCTTGATGGCGACCTGGGGGCGACCATTCCGAGAAGTGGTCTGGAAGGCGTCGGTGACGATGCCTTCGTAGTAGCCCTCGACCAGCTTCATTCCGCCGCCAGAGGCAGCACGAATACCGGAGAGGTTAGTGGTGAAAGAGAAGTTGGGGTTTGAGTTGTCCATGGTGTGTTACTCCAAGTTGGACGGTGGATTGGTTGCATCGAGCGTGGCAACCACACGCATTAAGAAATGAATAGGTCATCCGTCGCGCTGATTGCACGTCGAATCACGGAGCGATCTAAGGCATCGCGCATTGTCCATCGAGCGGCGTGGGTGCTGACCCCGCCATCGACGAGCGTTCTATAGGACGAGTTCACAGTGTCGGCAACTGGCTCTCCAGAAATAAGGGCGGAGGCCACGTTTTCAACGATCTCTTCCTGCCATTGTAAGTCCTTGTGGCGCTCGATCTCGTACCCTCCAGCCCTCAGAATCTCCGCGAGATTCATTGGAGCCGGGTCCAGTCGGGACGCGACATGGAAACGATCCTTCATCACGTAGTCCGTCGAATATGAACACCGGTACACTCCGGACCAAGGCTTCCGCATTGCCTCACTGCCACAGCGCAGCACCATGTCGCACATCGCTGGAATCTGCTCTGGGAGCTTGCCGGAGAGCATAGGGCCTCCACGGACTCGGGTTCCGTCCTGCTTCATCTTGGGAGGCTGCTCCCAGCAGTTCAAAATCACATGGACATCCGAATATCGAGCAGCGTTGCGGAAGGCCAGCGCTGAGTCTCTCAGCTTCCCCCACAGGGTGAAGCCGGAATAGCGCTTGTCGTAGACTGCGAACTGCTGCTCCGCGAGGAAGCTGAAATCGTCCACCACCACTGCATCAATCCCGTGGTTCTTCGTCTTCGCCAGCTTCTCAAGGAAGACGGTGGCCTCATCAATGATGCTCACTGCTACAGACTTGGGATTGTAGCCGCAGACACTCCGGACACTCTGGAGGGCTCCGCGAGCGGCGATGAAAACGCCATTAGGGAAGGAATAACCGAGGTCTGTGGTCTTTCCAGACCCGGAGGGGCCATAGGTCAGGACCAACACTGGTTCTTTTTTCATGGGGGTTCCGTGGGGAGGGGTTCAATGTGTGTGTTCAACGAAACTATCAAGGAGGTTTGACATTTGTCAACCGTGTCGGACTAACTTTTTTCAGAAGGCTCCGACATACCCCACTTGCACTGTTCAAGATAGTTGCAAGCACCATAGCGATGGAAGCAAACCAACTCGCTCGGAGCGATGGGCCACTCGTCGGCTGGGCGTCCTTCGGCCATTAACTTCTCGATCCCCTCTTCGGCATCTTTTACTGCTGTCGGCCACTTCGCGAAGAGCTTGGGAGCCGGTTCCACATCGAACCGCTGGAACTTGAAGTCCCCTCCGTGCTGAATCATGTTCAGCTTCATCCCAGCGAACCTCTCCTTGAAATGGAGTTTTCCAAGCCACTGGTAGCCTAAGATCTGCCCCGAGACGGAGTAGAACCTCCGCTGCTTCGGATTGAGCCTCCCGGTGGTCTTGTGATCTACGATCCAGATCTTCCCCTCTCCATCTTCGATGACGAGGTCCATTCTGCCTGTGAAGCGGTAGCCACTGATCTGCGCTTCCAGCAACTCTTCGACCGCTACCACTTTGAACCGCTCATTCCTCCATCGGAGCAAGTACTCGTCCATCACGTCCTTGGCGAGAGGTCCGAACTCTTTCCACGGACCTCCTTGTACTTCTCCCATCACGTCGATGGCCTCATTGGGCTCGTAGAACTGCTCCGGGTCTTCTCCTTTCTGGATGGCCTTCACCCTGCTGTAGTGCTGGGCGAGGCCCAGGTGAACCAGGGAGCCCTTGACCAGTGGCGGAGCATCGTTGTTGATCCCCTTCAATCCGGCAAGATAGTTCCAAGCATAGCGCTGTGGGCACTCCAGAAATAGCTGAAGGCGATGCCAACCTGCCGGAGAAGGCCCAGTGTGAATGAGGAGTTTGTCCATTTCAGTCCAGTTTGCTGAGGATTGAATCTGCCAGCGCCTCGGCATCTCCAGTCCCGCCGATTGCTGCCGCCGCTTCTGCGAGTTCTGTGTCTTCCGCGACCTTTTGGACCGCTGGGAGCTTGCCGATGAGCTTGTCAGCCACATGCTCATCCACCGTATCCTCGGAGATCACATAGTAGATCACCACCGGACGCTGCTGCCCAAGTCGGCAGAAACGCCCTTCCCACTGCCTTATCTGGCCGGGCGTCCACGGAAGCATGACGAACAAGGCGGCGTCCGTGTCGTGGAGATTGATCGCTTCACCAAAGGCATCGCCAGTCCCCACCAACACGCAAGGCCCAGGATGATCCATGTAGTCATCGACAATATCTTGGCGAGCTTGAGTGCTTTGACCCCCATGTGCGGCCCAGATGGTAGCCTTTGTCTTCTTCGCTCCCTGCGATTTCTTGATGATCTCTCCCAGTTCTTCACAATCTCTCCGACGCCCTGTAAAGATGACGACTTTCTGAGCTGAATGTAGATGGTCTTCGACTAAGCCCAGGACTGCTCTCCGCTTTCCACTGGCAGCTTGCGCCAGCCTGACTTCCAGCACAGCGGTTGCACCTCGCTTTGCTGCATCGCGGAGTTGCTGGACAAACCCTCCTGCGGGCTTGCTCTGGTCTTCCGGTGCGATGTACACCGACTGCCTCCGCTTCTGCGGTAAGTCCCGATGCGTAGTCCGGTAGTCGATCTTATGAGCGGAGTGCATGAGTCGATCTCGTAGCTCATCGAGGTTGCTCGCTCCGGTGGTATCCATTCCGCCATACATCCCAGGTTTGGCATCGGCATATCGCCGCATCCAGACACCCTTGTTTCCCCAGGAATGAGGCTCCGCGAGATCAAGCTGGCCCCATAGATCTCTCACCCGATCCTTAATAGGAGTTGCCGTCGTACAGCATCTCCGAGCACACGATTTGGCCAATCGAGCAGCGCTCATCGTCGTGTTCTTCCGAGGCACCATCATTACCCGTGCGCCTTCTTGGTCAGTAACGAATCCGCCTCTTTCCTTGGCTATCTGAGCTTGAGATCTGACGAAGTCAGCATCCTCTTTTGCATTCTTCCCTGGAGGCTCGGGGAGTGGGATGGCTTCCCACCGCTGACTGCTCTTCCCTCTGTGGCTTTCATCATAGATGACGGAGGTAGGACCAAGGTCCATGATCTGGTCTACGTTGCTGGTGAGAGCTTCCCAGCCCACAATGACGACCGGACGCTCCGTCTTTGCCCAATACTCCTCCAGTGTCTCCGGCTCCACTCCCTTCCGAACATATCCCTTGGGCCGGACAATGTAGGGACGGATGTTCGTGAACCGCTCCACTTCCCGCCCGTACTGCAATCGAGACGCGGCCCGTGTCACAATCACCAAAGCTCCGGGGGCCAGCAATCCCCAGAGAATCCCACTGAGGGTTTTGCCCGATCCTGTCGGATGCCAGAAATGCACTCCTCTTCTAGTAGCGGAGAACTGAAGCGCTTCCTTCTGGAATGGCATGAGGAATCCATCGAGGACGAAGTCCCTGACCTCGGCCTCTGCGCGGAGAATCCCTTCTACTTGCTCCCACGGAATACCAAAGGGTGGCTCTCCTACCCACTGGGCAGAGACAACCGGAGTCCCATTGAGCAAAGTGTTGACATCTCCCACTGCATGGTGAGGGATGATCAGCTTCGTCCCAAACACCTTCACCCCTGGCAACTTCACGATCTCCTCGCGTTTCTCTCCGAGGTTGGCGTGAGCCACTACATAAGGGCACTTTGGATAGGCGATTCCCATGAAAGGAAAGTATCAAGACATCTGCCGCTTGTCAATCCGTCCGGACAACTTTTAGCCGCCTAACGGAGTATGACCTTCCAGCCACCGACCCACTCCATCTATGATGTAGCTGAAAGCTGCGGAGGCCAATGCCCACCCAAGAAAAGCTACCCAGTGGGGATGGGCTCCCCAGAGGAGAAGGTAGGCAATCCACCCAGCATGGAACCCAGTGCAATACGCACAAGAGAGGAGACGATTGAAGAACTGTGGGAGCTTCTCATATACGAACATAGGGAGCTTGTTCATCAGCCCGAAAGCGATTCCATAGGCGAAGAGCAACTCAATCAATCCAGGCATCATGTCTTCTTTCTCCGTGAGGCGGCGGGCTTCCTGCGAGTCGTTTTCTTCGCAGGCGCACGCTTCTTCTTCGGAGCAGGGGCTGCTCGTCTGGAAGTATCTGTCGGCAACAGCCGACAGCAAGCCGTCTCGGCGGACTGAGCAAAGATGGCCACGGTGTCAGGGACACCGTCGAGGTCACAGTCGAAGCCCAGGTCGAGCTTGATCTCGTTCAGTGCTTCCAAGATCATTTCCCGCTCATCCTTCTCCTGCGGAGTAGCAATGGCACGGGTCACTTTTGAATGGAGCATGATGAGACGCTTCATTGCCTCTCCGAGCCCCATCTGCATTGTCTTCTGAACAGTCACTGCTTTCATGGAGAAACCCTATCAAGGAAAACCCCCCGAGTCCACAGTGGACCCGAGGGGAAGAGGGCGGCTTTAAGCCGGAGGAACCCCCCTATCAGGCGAAGTCAGCAATCAGGCTCGGCTGCCAAGCGACCAGTCCAATGTTGGAACTGGATGCCGTGGTCAGGATACCGACCTGATAGACCGTCCCACTCGTCGGAGCAGTCTGAACGCCAACACCGGCAGTGGCACCGAGGTAGACTGCTTTCCCGACGTTTGCTCCGTCGCTGTCACTCGCGAACTTCACAGGGACGATTCCAGCGATGGCGATAGCACCAGTGGCAGCGCCACTGATTGCAGCGTTGGCCACACCCAGCGGAGTCCGGATGGCATCTCCTGCACTACCGGAGTCTTGGTCAGCCTTCGATACAGCAGCAGCAGCACTTCCGTATACGATCTCGCCCTGAGCCAGAGCCTCTCCGGCAGTCATCTGCACGCAGACGGACTGCGTTCCAGCAGTACTCCCCACCATGAGAAGCTGCTGGGAAAGCTGGACCTGAGAGTCCGTTCCATCGAGGTTCAGGTACGCACTACCGCCTACCTGGAGCCCAATCGAAGTCGCGCTCGCAACTGCATTCAGCGCAATGCCGGTAGCGGAGTTGCTTCCCACAGTGATGCCACGCTCTCCGTTGGTTCCGATCCCGATGTTCTGGTCGATGTCATTTCCACCGATGACGATCGTACCCGCAGAGGATTCAATCGACACGTTGCCACTGGCATCCAGGGCGGCTGTACCTGTTACATCAATGTCGAGGTTTGCACCTGCATTGATGTCTACGAGGCCAGCAGCAGTCACATCCACTTCGCCAGCACTGGACAGAACCAGAGTACCGGAGGTCGCGGTCGCGACAGTCAGGTTACCGGAGGTAGCCGTGACATTCGATGCACCCGTTCCGTCAATGCTGAACGTGCTGGATGCGAGGATGTCAACCGTTCCAGTCACGTCGATGTCGAGGTTGGCTCCGGCATTCATGTCGATCAGACCAGCCGATGTAATGTCCAACTCACCCGAAGTAGTGGTCTGAATGGTGAGGTTCTGGCCTGCGGAGGTGAAGTCCGAAGCTCCACCGGAGCCCCCAATGGAGACACCACCTGAGCCATCAACCGTGACCGCAACACCGTTCAGATCGAGAGCAGCAGCCGACGTAATGTCCAACTCACCGGAGGTGGTGGTAGACAGAGACAAGGCTGCGGCAGTCGTTCCGATGTTGATCGCAGATGCGCTCTCTCCAGTCATGTCGATCTGACCGGTTGCGTTGAACGCAAGAGCAGAACCACCGCCGTGGTTGACCGAAAGAGTCTGGCCATCGGCAGCAGTGATGTCCATTGCTCCGGAGGAGTCGATGTTCACCGCAACGCCGTCTACGTCGAGCGTACCGGCTGAGGTGACTGCCAAGGTTCCACTCGTCGTGGTCTTCACCGTAAGGTTCTGACCGGTCGAGTTGATGGTCGAAGCGGCTCCGGAAGCGTTCAGCGAATAGCTGCTCACTGCTGTGGTGCCACCGATCTCCACATCACCGTTACCGCCACTGCTTCCGTTAACCGAGAAGCCTTGGTCATCAGCAGAGAGGACGAAGTTAATATCTCCACTGGCGTCAGTGGTGATGGTTGCTCCGGCATCGTAGGCTTGCTGAAGGGTGCTGGTTCCCAGCGGAGTGAAAGTCGCGAACTCTGCGTCGGTCTTACCGCTTCCAACCTGCCATGCACCCGAAGTGCTGGTCTGGAGAATGTTGACGTTGACTTGGAAGATGGTCACAGCGGTCGCAGTGGACTCCGCCATAGCAGTGAAGTTGACCTGCGCCGCCTTGAAAGAAGGGCTGTCGTTTACGTCTTCGATCTCGATCTGCCCAAGCGTGTTGGTGAGAACAACGTAGAAGCCGTCGTTTTCGGCGTTGGTCGTTCCTGCGATCTGGATAATGTCGCCAGCCGCGAATGTAGCGTTGGGAATACCGGAGCCAGTCGAAGCGACCACCTTGGGGTTGGTCGCACCGGATTGAGCCGAGAAGGTCAGGGTATTGGAGGTGGTGTCGATGGTCAGGCCACCAGACTCCGCGTCGTAGTTCACCGCGATACCACCCTCAAGGGCTGTGGTCGAGGTGTATCCGAAGTTGATGTCGAGGAAGTTGTCCTGAACGAGGACTCGCTCTTCATCCCGCGAAATAATGTTTCCGGTCACGTCCAAGTTTCCAGCAATCGCTACGTTTCCGGCAGCATCGCACTTGAGCTTGGTCGCTCCGCTATTATTGTTGATCTTGAAAGACGAGGTAACGGCGTCGTTACCAAGCTGCATAACGAGGGCAGTAGTTCCAGCCGTCGCGTCCAACCCCTCTCCGTCAGCAAATGCAACAGACTTGCTGTACTTGAGGTTGTCCGCAGCGGCCATCTTGGTAGTTCGACCGCTATTGAGGACAAGGGTTTGATCAGTATAAGTAGCCATGGGGGTGCTCCGTGGGATGCAAGTGAAAGGCCCTTAGAGCTTATCCAAGGTGGGCAACTTCCTGCACGCCTAAAACTATGTTCGGAGTGCTATCCGACCCATCCCCGCCCACCAAGCGCCCTAAGAGGATGATGGCCTGCCCCGAAGAAGAAGGCAGGGTGAGGGTCGCTTTTCCGGCATTAGCCGGGTCGAGGTAGACCCGACTTCCGTTACTAGAACTGGCAGGGGTCGCTTGGAAGGCGACGGAGATGCTCCCTGCGGTGTAGAGAGTCGCGCTGTTCCCGGTTGTAGCGGTACTTTTCACTACTCCGCATACATCGGAGTTGGCCACATTATTCGCCTGGGCCTTCAAAACTCGACCTGGGTTCGTAGTCGTATCAAATCGCACCACGTCTCCTGCCGCGAGGTTCTCTCCGGCTAAGGCTGTAAACGAGACGCTCGTGGCTTCTGTCGTCCCACTGCCGGATCCTGCCGTTGTTCCGACGTAGCGGAAACCCAGGATGTAAGGGTTGAACGTCCCCGCAGTGATTCCGCTCTCTGTGAAGAAGTCGGAAGACAGGAGAAGCAGGCCAAGTGCATAGTTGAAGACCCAACCTACCGTCTTGTTGACTCCGGTCCCAGTCGTTCCCGCCGTGGTAGTGATCTCAGTTCCACCTGAGTTTGGATCTCCATTGTAGAGACGAACGGCGTAGCCGTTGGAAGGAGATCCGGTGCTCTGTGGCACCAACTGAGGGAGAAGCCAGTTCTCAAATATGGCGCTCGTGGTGTCATTGTAGGTGCTGTAAGCCGCATAGGTGGTCTGGTTCGTACCACTGATGAGGGTGAGCCGGACTGCATTCGCGTCTGCACTCTTATCCTGAATCAAGCTGGGATTGTTGCCAGCGTTCGTCTGGGCTACCCCAAGGTTCGCGGCGGGCAGAGCCCGAAGTGCGGCCATCTGAGTGAAGACACTCTCGCTGCTGAGGATGAACCCGAACGGGAAGAATGTTTCATACCAGACCGCAGACGCATTCCCATCCAAGACGCCCGCTTGGAGCGCCTTAGAGTTTAGGTTGATACGTTCTTGGTTGGAAAAACCCATTCAGCTTAGTCTTCCTGCATGGCCTGGACTAAGAGCCCACGGGATACGGCATCGAAAGGCTCTTCTGCCGATCGAACCTCCGTGATCTCCAAAGGCATCTTCTTCCCCTTCCGCTCCAGTACTTCGCGGAACAGGTCGATGAACCCGATTGCTGTGCTGGTTCCACCAGAAACAATGATCGGGATCGGCTTCGTCACCATCTGACCGAGCCCTCGACGTTGGAACTCCGTTGCCACCCAATCCAGGCTGTACTGGACCAGTTCTTTATAATAGAAGCTGATCGCTTCCTCTTCCCGATTGGTCGGGTTCCGGAGGTCCACCCCGGCTTCCTTTATCCCGCATATCTTTGCAGCGGTCCCACCGGTTGCCTTAGCCGCTCCTGCGTCAATCCAGTCTCCACCCCGAGCTACCGAAAAGGAGAGAGCCTCTACTGCTCCGTATCCCAGGGCGATGTTGGTCATGCCTGAGCCGAAACTGAAAGAGAGGGCCGAGAAGTTATCCTTCGCCGCTTCGGAATAGACGATCGCCATCGCTTCGTTGCTGGGATAGGCATCGTAGCCTTGCTCCGTCAAGATCCGCTCAAACACCATCTTGTGATAGATGACATCCCGACTTGGATCGTCAATAGGAGCCGCCGGTACTGAGTAGTAGCACACCTCGTCCTTCTTGGGCTCTCCGATGATGTGCTTGATCATGAATCCGAGCACGTCCAGCCCTTGCATCTCACCGGCTGACACAAGACCAGCGGAGAGAGGACGCCGAGCTTCGCGCCCAAAGAGCGCGGCAAGCTCCATGGCTTGATCTCCCAGCAGGAGAATCTCGTTTTCGCTCTCGATGTAGTCGGCCCCGGAGAGCTTGAGCACTTTCTTCGCCGTCAAAGGGAGATCGAGGAAGGCATCACGCATCCTCTTGGTTTCCACTCCGCTCCCCGATTCTCGGGCCGCGACGAGATTCATCGTTCCAATATCCAGTCCTACGCTCATTTCTTCTTTCCTTTAGATTTCTGGGCTTTGAGAGCAGCAGCCGCTCCGGCTACTCCGTCTCCTGTCTTCCCCTTCACGTCGAGAGAGCCGAATAGTTGGCCCTGTCCTACAGTCGAGGGGATGAAAGTGGGTGTGTCATCGGGAATAGAGGAGGCAGCAGCTACCGCTGGAGGAGCCGAGAAGCCCTGGGATGAGATCCATTCCCGAAGTTGTGATACTTCGATACGGAGAGCGTCGATGATCCCGCTTCTCATCAGTCCGATTTCATCTTGCAGCGCCAGCCGCACCGCTTCTCTTACTACCGCTTCGTCTGGGCTCGTGTTTCGGATGATGATCCGTTCTTCAATGGCTGTCTCAGGCACTTCTGCTACGGCAGTTCGGAGTTGTGCGAGGAGTAGCTTGACGGCAGAGGGGAAGGCTCTGATGACCGTTCGGTGTCCGTTCTTATCGTAGATAGCCACATCCGCTGTACCCTGGTTGAAGCGGACCTTCATGGCTCCTTCTCCCCGCCATCCTTCCACCCCCTCCAGCGCAAGGACTTCCCTCGCATCGGAAGCAGGAACCCACCACTCGTCTACTCTTGATTCGGAGACTTGGATGGAGAGGCGGATCTCACCTCGGGTGAGATCGGGCTTTACGTGGAATGTAGTCGAGAAGTGTGCCATTAGAAAAACGTGATCTCCATACTGGTAATCTTGATACCGGAGTTCACGATCTTGACTTCGATATAGATCCCTTGTGTAGCCGCAAAGCCCCCAAACGTACCATTGACCGAGTTCCCCGAGGAACTCGACTCTCGGATATAGGAGCCACTGACAGTAGCTCCGTCATCAAAGCTCGCGAAGTTGTAGTTGGTGCCGTGGAGCCGGAGCGGGTTGGCCCCGGTTCCAGTAGAGCCATTCCCCGCTATCCGGCGAACGTAGATCTCCAAGTTACTGTTCGCCAAGTCCGTGGTGGCGTTGGAGATGAAGTTACCGGAGAAGGTGAGGGTAAAGGAGGCCAAGTCACCCGAGTTGTCTGTTAGCTGACGATAGAAGCTCACGGGAACCGTGAGCCCCGTGTAGTTAGGCTGGGCTCCAGCATTCGGAGCATACGTTGTCCAGTTAGCGTTCGTTCCTCCGCTTGTTCGGACAGCTTGGTCTGGACTGATCAGTTGCCCTCCGTACACCATCGCCTCTCCTGCGGTGAGGTCCGCAGAAGAGGTCCATCCTGTCGTGTAGTTGGACTCTTTTCGCTGCGCCTCATCGTTGAAAGTCTCCAGCGTAGCTGTCGAACTTCCTGAGTAGGTATCGAGCAGGATGGTCGCATTTGCGCTGTTTGTCGTGGAACCACTGGCCCATGGATCTCGGGCAAAGCCCGAAGCGTTCGCTGCTGTACCAGCATAGCGCCGGTTGGAAGTATTGACCGTGAAGGCCGAGTTGACGTAGCCAGTTCCAGTGTTGTTGTTCGCGTTTGTGTAGCCTGAGAAGTTGCTGCTACCTGTCCCGAAGGGCGATTGATTCAAGTTACCAATCGCATACTCACTCGCACTGACTCGGAGATTCTGGGTCGTCCTGGCCGTGTTTGCATTCAGGTTGTTGATATTGGCCAGGGTCAGTGTAAAGGTCGATCCCGTAGTGTAGTACTCCAGCCCCGATATGTGCTTCGTCGTTGCGGAGTTCTCCGCAATCACTACACTTCCGACACTGGGGGTCGAAGGATTGGTATCCAAGAACACGCTGGTTTGAGTGTAGGTGTAAGGACCAGTTCCGTCCGTCGCCGTATCTGTGGTCATTACAACTTTGCAGTTGTAGCGACCTCCGGTGAGCCCTGCCGCAGTGAGAATAGCGTTTACTCCGACCGTGACGCTCATCTTGGCCTGGAACCGGTTGTCGTCAGCGCTGTAGCTACTGATCGTGACGCTTATATTCCCCGACGTATGCGTAGCGTTCCCGGTGAGAGACGGAGTGGTATAGGTCACCAAGACAGTCGTACCGTCGGCGCTGTACATGGTGACAGTCGCCTTGGCGTCCCCTCCAAACCCAGTGCATACCCCTGGCGTGGTGAACGTAGCCGAAGTCTGAAGGGACGCGGACTGATTGCTGTCGGCCCATCCTCCTGTCCGGAAAGGAGTACCCTCTCCGCCACTCGGTGTAGAGATGCGAGTAGTGGTCCGAGAAATCGACTCAGTGACACTCTGGTTCCCGGTGTCTCCGTCACTGCTGTTCCAGTGCGAGGCATAGCTTACAGCGGGAATGTAGACGTTGGCTTGACCCGGCCCAGCCAGAGCCGACACGTCGGCTCCAGTAAAGTTGATGATTGAGTACGTCCCAATCGAGGTGCCCTCATCCTTGACCTCGACCCCTCCGCTACCTCCTTGAGAACTTAGCCCTGATTGCCCTGCGCGGGGAGGATGAACTCGACCGGTCATAGCTCAAGCTCCGTAGGAGGGGTTTAACGAGTGGGATAGTCCGAAACGAGTGTATCGCGTCTGGAGCCACCCATCGGAACTCGGAGTGCTCCCCATCGAGGAGTCGAACCGATGAACCAGGGGCCTGAGCCTCAAAAACGTACACTGTCGTGGTGTCCATCTGTATCACGTCAACTGGCAATATGTCATGCAAGTTTAGGCGCAAACCGGCCTCTTCGTACAGTTCACGGAGCGCCCCCTCAAACGGACCCTCCCCAGGGTCGATGCCTCCTCCCGGCAAGCACCACCTTCCCGGCATCCAGTCATCCGTAGGCCCGCGCTTCAAGAGGAGCACCTTGCTCCCCTTCCAGACTACCGTGACCGCTGAAGCCCGGTGCGCTGGATCGTAAGACCGCTGGCGTGGGTTTTTGTGCCATGGTCCGTAGTGCATCCTTCCCGTCTTCCTGACCCCTTGGGACCAGCCCTGCTCCAAGGTGTCGATCGTGTATTCTTCCTCCGGACGGGCCGACCAGAGGTCGCGATATACCGGCCATGGGTATCCTTTCCCTCGGAACTTCCCCCCATAGTGGGCCTCCATGGTCTGCCAGTCCTTCACAATCCCGTCATGAACGATCCAAGCGTGGTCAATCGGCTTTCCGTCTCCGAAGGGCTCCGTAACAGTCCCATGCACCAGAACGGCATCGGGGTGCTCGACCACATACTGGTATGCCCAGGAGTAGCACTGACCGCACGCTATCATCCCAGGGCCGCGAGGCTGAAGGTGGAGTCCAGCAGGATGAGTTGCCCCTTTCCATCTGTGGCGAGGTTTCGGGGCGAGAACTCAAAGGTGTACTCCGCTCCGTAGAGGCTCGCTCCACTCCGTAATGTGTCCAGCGCTTCGGCTACCGACTCCGACCCACCCAATCTCTCAAAGTTCTCGATCGTCCCGTCCATGATCAAGTGACCGTAGTCCGATCTACCCCTCTTTTTCGTCCATGGGACTTGACCTTGAGCCTGTTGCCATGCGGCCTCCAGCGTCCGGTACTCCTTCCAGGCTTCCGCGCTGTTTCCCTTCCGGAGTGGAGCATTGTAGAGAGGAGAGCGGTATACCTGCCCCTCCACTTCCTTCCCCCACTTGGGCAGCCAGATGTTTTGGTATCCCACCTTTTCGACAATAGGAATGTGAGGCTGTGGTCCGTCACTGCGGTATATCTCCGAGAGCATCTCTTTAGAGAAGTCCACTCCTTCATCTCTCTTCCTGCTCGGACTTTCGGTCACCGTTACGAGATACACCCAGTTGTCATCTCCGAGGTATGCCGTCGTGAACATTCCTTTGCCCAGGTAGGTAGCCTTGATCGTGACCGGATCAATCAGATCGTGCCCATCAAACCCCGTGTAGTAGGTAAGCGAAGTCGGAGTTCCCCGCTTCGGATTCTTTCTTCCGGTGGCGACCTCTACAGCCGCTCTCATCGCCGTAGCTAAGTCCATCACCGGAGTGCCTGGATCCAGCGCATTGTCCGGTGCGGAGTGGGGGTAAACCCCCACATCATCAAGGCTAAGTGCCGTCGGGTAGGCCCTCCCTGCTTTGTCCAGAAGTTCTCTCGACGCCTCTTCGCTTGCTCGACGTGCCGCTTGATGAAGTTCGTTCTCCGGTCCTCCCACAACTGGCCTGAGAAGTGATCTCTCCCCATGGAGTAGGGATCTCCAGAGGCGAGCTTGTACGCTGCCATGAATCCCCGAGGACTTCGTGCCACATCGGAGACACCTTTCCTATAGGCAACCCGCTCCACCTTTTCCAGGTGGTAGAGGCTGATGTATGGCGCGTCAGCGTAGTGCATTACTCCAGATCCCTCCGATGCTTAGTCCTTCTTAGACCAGAACGCCACCCCACCAAGGAGTAACATGGCCACTCCGATGCCCGTCCAGAAAACAGGCTTCTTGTGGAGCGGCTTTCCAGCACCCATGAATCCCCCCTTGGCGGGTTCTGGGTGAGCTATCGCACGGGAAGTGGAACTGGAACTGGAACTGGAGCCGGAGCGCGAGGAGCGCGAGGAGCGGGAACTCGATCCTCCTCCTGCGGGTACTTCCAAGTATTGATGATACCATTGCGCTACGTTCTGGACCGACCGAGCGGTGTTCGATGCTCCTTGATTGGCCAGCGCGGTTTTGAACGCACCGAACAAAGGCCCGATAACTAACGGATCTGGCGTGGTCACTGTCAATCCGGTAGGAACGACAATCCGTCGATCCGGGGACCGCGAACTCGATAATGCCTGGGCCATGGTTCTCCCGCCCCACGATCCATCTCCGGCTCTATCCTCTCCATTTGCCTCAAACTGGGCTGCTTTGACTGTGTTGGTTACCCAGTTCCGAAGTTGACTCCGGCTGATGGGCCGAGCCTCATTTAACTTAGTCGTGATTGCATTGACACTCACCCCCAAGGAAGAGAAGCGACTAGCAGGCGCCGAGCCAGTGGCACTGATGCTCTCGTCTGAGAGAAACTCCGAATCCGCGTTTCCATAGTATCCATACATAGCTATTCGTCCAGTATTGAGTAGGTTAGGTATCCAGCAGCGAAGCCGATGAGCAGACCTTCTGCCGCTCTCACCCAGACCGAGCGTCGGAGTGATTGAACTTCGTTCTGGTATGATTCCTCTTCCAGCTTCCAGGCCAGAAGAGACGCATCGTAATGCGCGTATAGCTCGTCGCCCCATACCTCGATGTCGAGCATATCGGCAGCTTCAGAGGTCGGCACCGCCACCGCAGCGCATGGCTCCGCTACTGAAGTAGCTTCCTCACATTGGTTCTCGACCGGAGGACGAGGCTCCGGCTTTGCCGGAATGTCCTGAGCGAGTGCAGTACCGAGCAGTAGGGAGATCATTCTTCAAGGCTTCTCAAGAAGTCCCGAACCACTTTCTTCGCTGCTGTGAGGGTCAGCCCAGACCACTTGCCACGGAACATGCTCTTTGGATTACCATGGCGATACCAGTCTGCCGTCACTGCCCAAACTGCGGCCACCCGGTGGGCGCGGGAGAGTATGGTCCGATCGACGAGGACCTCAAAATCGAGGTAGTCTTCCGACAAACTGTAGACAAGTCTATCCTCATCGGGGTCGTAGAACGGAGAACCGTCCCAATGGTCTTTGGGCCAGCCCTTGTGCCACCCTTTTCTTCGCTTCGTACTCATGTCCTTCCCTCCTTCCCGACTCCTACGCCTATGGCGTAGAGGATAGTCCCGCCAATGATCATCGCGTAGCGATGGACTCCATGGGCCGACTCATTGTAGGCACGGGTTCCACCCCATAGCGTGAGAGCTACGGCAACTGCTGCGATGGTCTGGTTCTCTGTCACTTCACCCTCCGTCAGTCTGGAAACTTTGCGTCTAAAAGGTGCCGCATCATCATGGTTTCTGCGACCCGATAGTGCATTGGATCGGAGGATTCCCGCATGATGGTGAGACTCACCTCTTCAAGGCGGTCCATCTCTCTCTCGGACACCTCCATCTTGGGAATGCCCGGATCAGGACGCCCACTCCGAGCGACAGGTCGCCGCGAGAGAACTGCGTACAAGGGATCACCCTGACCCTCCCAGTATTCCTGGTAGACGTTGTACACACTGAGCGGAATGGCTACGGTGTACCCCCCGGAGTTCTTCCGTCTCCGAGGATTGGCTTTGCTCTTGGTGCTTACGAGCTTTCGAGCGTACTTGATCGCCTCTGCCTTGGTGGCAAACTGCTCCGGGTAGTCTGGTTCTGCGTCCGCCTCCCACTGCACCATCCAGTCCCCATCGTTGTAGATGTAGATCGTGTACTGAGGAGTGAACCCTGCGGAAGCAGGGACGTAGGGAGCATGGGTAGACGACGCATACAGTGCCTCCCAACGGTCCATCGGCTTCGTTACAAAGTCGTGTGGCCCAATCGGAGCCTCTACTATAGGCGAAAGCCTGAAGGTCCCGATCTTTAACGGCCATCCGTGTTTCGTACTCATTTCAATCTCGTTCCCCACGCGGACGAGTTTAACGCTCTCACGTGCCTTCGGATTAGGTCCACTGCGCCTTTCTCTGTCTTTCGAGTCGCGTAGGCAGACACATACTGACCAGAAGGAAGCTCGCCGTCGTATTCGATTTCAAACCCACCATCTGCTCCGCGAGTCCAGTCCACACGGACAACTGCCTGCTCCATTCCGTAGACATCTTCCCCGTGGTAGGACAGCGAAGACCACCGAGATCCCTCCGTTAGGGCCAGCTTACCTATTTTCTTGGGCCATCCAATGGCCGAAACATTGCTACTCATTTGTCAATCCTTAGTTGTGAAGCTACCGAGCTTCAGCGGCCATCCGTGTCTCGTACTCATTTCTGCCTCTTGCTGTAGCGGCTTCGTTTGTTGAAGAGATCTGCCACCCCTGCGGAGGGGTCTGTCTTCTCAAGCGCTTCGGTGATTTCTTCGTGGTCTTCTTCAGCCTCTTCTGAGATGACCTCGTGGGTCTTCTCCGTCACTGTCTCGACTACCTCTCGTTGCTCCTCGTCGGCTTTGCCGACTTGTCTGCCCCGGAAGATAGCAAACGCACTGAGCAGCACTGCAAGCAGTGCTGTAATGGCCTGGATGATTCCTTCGCTATCTTCCATTAGACCGCCGATGCCAATAGGGTAGCGTTGCATCCCCTCTCGTCTTGGGTTCGCTTGTAGCGTCGAGTGCATTGTGATTGGTAGTAGGTATAAGCGTCTGGAGTGACGCAGTGTCTCCGCCACTCCGATCCATCCCAGCCTTGTTCGGATACAATCCGACCTCCTCGACTCTGACAAGCTGCATGTTCGGCTTGCTGCTCTTCCAGTCGGATGGCTTCTGCGGCAGCATCTGCCTCCATCGCGGCTGCTTGATCTCCTCGATGGGAGTACAGATCTGGAGTTCCCTCTGCTGCGAGTCTCTGCCGAGCACTCATAGTGGGAACTGCCGCCGCTGCCGCTTGCCGTCTCTTTCGCATCACGAAGAACACGGTGGCTCCGATTCCCACAGCGACCGCAGCAACAACGGCTGGATTGGGGTTGTGGCGCATCTCACTCACTATAGTTCCGCAGTCATTACGGCGTTCCAGTGTGCTCTCTCCCAGGCATCGGAGACTTCCTCTCCCCGCTCCCAGACCTCTTGCACCATTTCGACGTAATAGTCGCGGGCTGCTTGGGGTACGCAGGCTTCCACTCCGTGCTTCCCAGAGCGCATGACAATGACTCCACCCTTGGCTTCGCAAGGAGTTTGAGAAGCGATGGGAACATTCTGGATGCCTCTTCCCCCTCCGGAGGCGCTCCGGACTTCTACCCTCGGAGTAGTGTCCCGTTGGGCCGATCCAACAGGGTGACTCATACGCTCCGCTTCCTCGGCATCCCGCTTCTTCTTACGCACCAGCAGTGCGATCCCAACTCCCGCACCCAGGAGTGCGAGGATACCCATAATCTGCCCACCACTGGGGTTGTTCCTATTCATCTTCGTGCGCTCCGAAGTCTCGGAGAGCAGAAGCATAGGCTTGCGCTTCGCTGTGCTCAGTGAAGGTTCTTAGGTCGGTCGAGCCCCTGCTTTCTATTCCGGCTCTTATTGCCCATCCACCTCGGGGAAGCCGAGCGATGGAATACCTCCACCCGTCCAGAATCCGAGGGCGAACCTTGGTGTGAGGGACATAGTTGTCATCGGTTGCCATTCCCATATTACCCCCCTCCTTGGGTTCCCTGTTGGAGCCCAATACCTATTACCGATCCGGCTACCACACCAGCAGTCTCCCAAGGAGACTGCTCTCCTGATGAAGCAGCAGCTACCGATTGTAGAATCTGACGGCCAACTCCGCTCCTCTCAGTGCTTAGCTCTGCCGCGAGTTGAGCGAGGGCGGCTTCTTCTTCCTTGCGCTTCTTTCTCTTCCAGAGCAAGAAGCCACCAAGGCCAAGGGCGGCTATTGCGATTGAGGGGGTCGCTTTCTTCATCATGAGACGAACTCACGCATGTAAGCAAAGTGCTCCGGCTCCTCAGCGTTGCTCTTTGCCTCCACCTTGGCGACGTGGCAACTCCAGTCAAAAGTCCCGCAATCTGATGTCGAGGGCTGGAAAGCCGCCACCGCCGCCGGAGCCGCAGCCGCAGCCGCAGCCGCAGCGCTTTGCTTTCGGCGGTGGTAAATGAAAAGTCCGACTGCTCCGACTCCCGCCAAGATCATCAATGTTTGGTTATTCATCCGAAGGCTCCTGAAAAAGCGGCGGATACTTTGTCCCACCATGTAGGGATCATCTGAGTGTCTTCTGGATTACGCAACGAGCGTTGGCGAATACGTCCCATCTCTTTTTCGGTGATCAAGAGAGTCTCCAGACCCTCTCCCTTCACCATTACGCGGAAGTAAGCCGAGTTCGACCCGTTCTTCGGGTCCAAGTTCGCAACTCGCTCCAGTTTTCCATAAGCCATTCCGCCACTCCGACAATGGGCCAAGGGTATCATGGTCATTTCGGAGAAACGATGCCTCGGGGCTATTCGGAGTGCTATCCCTTGTCAAATGACAAAACACTTGCTACAAAGGTCGCACCACACACATCAACTTTCCCACCGAGAATCCCACCGTGCTCACTGAAACAGAAGCAGTTTCTGCTGTACCTCCGTCTGGTTTTATTCACGACTACGTCCTCCATGCCCTGAAGCAGACTACGAGTCCTCTCTGCTATCACTTGGGAGTCGGCCTCTCCATTCTCTCTTCTACTTGTCCCCTCGATTATGGGATGAACTATGCGGGAAGACTGCGAGCGAATATGTTCGCTCTCCTCGTCGGTCGAAGTGGCGAAGACCAGAAGTCCTCCGCACTGGGTATCGGGAGAGATCTTCTCTTTGAGGCAGCGAGCCCCTTGGTCGGTGACTTTCCGGGTTCCCCGGAAGGACTGATCGACTCCTTGGCCCGGAGCCCCAGTCAGTGCATCCCTATCTCCGAGTTCGGACGCTTCTTGGCTTCGGCCCAACGTGGATACTTTGAGCCTATCAAGGCTCTCCTGGCAGACTTGTGGGATTGCCACTCTATACAGAGAGCGAAGGCCAATGGGAAGTCGGTGAGAGTCGATGACCCGCGCCTCTCCGTTATCGCTGCCTGCTCGATTCCTTATCTTGAGAAGTACACCCTCGCAGAAGACTGGTCTGGCGGCTTCATGGGTCGATGGTGCGTAATGTACGGACGGAGAGAGCGGATTGACCCCGACCCTGCTGGAGATATGACAGCCTTTGAGAGCCTCGGTGAGTTCCTTCGGACCCGAGCCCTGGTTCCATCTGGAGGATGGTGCGCTGGCTTGACTCCTGCTGCCAAGAAGCTCTGGTCCGAGTGGTTCTTCGACATCACTGAGCGTCAGCTTCCAGACCAAATCGTAGGAGTTCGGAGTCGAGCCCCGACTATGGCCCGCAAAGCTGCTCTTCTGTATGCCTGGGATTGGGGTCATCCCTGTTCTGGTCAGCCCTGGTATATGGATGTACCAGAGTTGGAGTACGGCATTAAGTTCGCAGAGCTTCATGTAAAGAGTGTCCTTGGACTCTCGGAGGTTATTGCTGACCATCCTGACGCTCGGCTTCGACGTAGCGTCATAGAGGCTGTGGACCTCAAGGGTGGCGTAGCCACCATTGGACAGATTCTCGGCGTACTGAAGATGCGAAGAAAGCCAGTAGCAGAGAGCCTGGATGCCCTGTGCGAAGAAGGCAGACTCCGTCGAATCAACGTGGGCTCCGGGTACGTTTACGAGTCGCAAGTATTCGCGTAAGAACTCGATACGGCATCGCTTCGGAACTACCAGGGGTCATGGGAACCAAGGGATCTGACTCCCCTGGAGTCTGAGGGTGAGCCCAGGCTTCCAGCCTCTCCATTGGCTTAATGGGCACACGGTAGTAGGTTCCCGGCTCGTCTGGAGAGGCTACTTCCCAAGCTCCGTTCCTGACATGCTTGACGACGGAACCCCACTGTAAAGAAGCGAGCTTCTTTAAGGACAGGTGGGAACTCGACCCGATCTCGATCAGGTCATCACAGACTTCGTCTGGGATGAAGCACTCCACGCGCATCTTTCCATTCCCAAGGGCACTGGAAGGACTCGGAGAAGGAACCTCGACCCCTCGGATAGAAGCCCACTCCGTGAACTTCTTCCAGGCTGCCCTGAGAGGCGCTGCGTACCTCTGTTCCTCTAGAAAGGAATCGAGATGTGTGGTAGTGATCTCAGGGCAATCTCGGAAGATGCGCCGCACATGACTGGAGTAAGTGTAGGAGCTACTCGGAGAAAAATACTGGTCGGATTCCAACCAGTCCGAAAAGGGCGCGAAGTCGGCTTTCTTACGGGATCCCATCTTTTATTCCTTGAAACGGTGTTGAGGGGTGGAGTTCCCTTATACCATACGGAGAGATATATAGGTAGTATATAAAGATGAAAGGAGCCGTATGACGTAGTTACCCTCTTCCACCTTTATATGATACCGTACTATATGGCTGTAGGGTATAGGGCAGAACTATAGCTTAACCCGGTTTCAAGGTGTATCAAGATGGCGGAGTGGTTTGGTCAGGTCATGTTAAGTTGACAGAATATGGTCCGACAGATAAGCTGACCCAAAGGAGGCGAGAAATGTCTGACAGCAACAATGGTGGATGGCTTGCATTTGTAAGCGATAGCGGAAGGGTCATCGGAGTGGGAAGGCACGAGGGTGAAGACTTCCGTGCAAAAGATGGGGTAGCACTCGCCATTCTTGCCGCTCCCGTCACCCTTCGGGACTGGATGACCATTCTCAGTCGCTTCCGAGATGCAGAAGAGGCCGCTGATGCAGCCTTGAAGCAGTACGGAGGAGAGCGGATAGAGCGCGTCATTGACTTGCAGAGAGCCACGGTCCTACACGAAAACATCTACCAGCCCATCGCGGAGGCGTAATGAACGAACTTAACAGCAAGTGGACCCGAGCCACCCGAACCTCTTCTGCTATGCGGGGAGATCGAGTGTCACTGGTCCTAACGGACACTGGATGGACGGCAATCAGAGGGCAACAGACCCACTCCGTTCCGGCTCCCCCTATCGCAGAGAGCCTGGAAAGTGCGATTGCAGCTACTGACCATCTTCTTCCCCCTACGGGATGGGAGGCAGTGGCAGGAAACTGGGAACGGGAGGGATGGACGGTGAAAGCCGAAGATCAGGGCTGGTACATCTACCGCGCTATCAACGGGAGCCATGAGCCTGCATCGGTACGAGAGTTTGCCAGTGCTGACAGAGCCCGTCGATGGGTCGAAGTGCGGTTGGACCGAACTGGAACGAATCTGAGAGGACCAAAACCTCGGGCAGGACGGAAGAGCAACTGCAAGCTACCCGACGTGAGAGTGACAGAGGCCGAAAAGACGAACGCTATGGCTATCTTGGAGAGCCTGGGACTGAGCTACAGCCAGTTCGTAAGAGCATCACTGCGCTTCGCCTCAGAACACCTCAGTGCGGACCCAGCAGATGATACTGGTTGGGTAGTCGAGAAGGCAGGTGGCAAGACCTCCTTTGTGTCACGCGCTGGCGACATCTGCATCATGCAAGCCAAGACCTCTGGCTCCGAGCGAAGCGAGGAGCTACTGGTCGGTGGGTCATAGCCTACGTGACTCAAGGAGAGACGATGACTATCCACCCCGATATGTACGATATGCAGTACGATCTCCCTCTCGTGTGGTACGGGACATGGGAAGTGCCGAAGGGACTCAACCTTAGAGGCTTCCACGTCTGGAGCAGGCGTGGCAGATGGGTAGGCGTGTACCGGACTAAGAGCCGAGCAGACCGAGAAGCTGTGCTTCTCACGCCATGACGTACATACTACGTGCACGTAACGTACACGTAGCGTGTACATCACTCACGCATTGGATTTAAGGAGTTTGTCAGTTGGTCACGACAGGATAATAGATTTGAGTCTCTGACCAAAAGCCCAGAGATGTATCTGAATCCACCCCTATGAGGCACACACGCATG